>WNFX01003939.1_pt1 | contig 38701 bp, 39 predicted proteins | sample 5400111 | NCBI WGS metagenome assembly WNFX01 (sample SAMN13153363, study PRJNA577476) | soil metagenome | isolation source: 40 cm soil or saprolite under grassland replicate 1 | place: USA:California | collected 2016-06-15
CCTCGAGATTCCCGGCGATTTCTCCTCGGCGGCGCCGTTCATCGTTGCCGCAACCTTGCTCTCGGGCTCGAACCTCCGCATCCACGACGTCGACGTGAACCCGACGCGGACCGGCCTGCTCGACGTACTCGGGCGGATGGGCGCCCGAATCGCTGTCTTCAATCGCCGCAGCGCGAACGGGGAGCCGGTCGCCGACCTGGAGGTGCGGTCGGCGCCGCTGCTGGCGACTTCGATCGAGGCCGAGGAAGTGCCGCGGCTCGTCGACGAGTTGCCCCTGTTCGCGCTCCTGGCTTCTCACGCGCGGGGCGAGAGCGTGGTCAAGGGCGCACAGGAGTTGCGCGTCAAGGAAACGGACCGCATCGAAACCGTGACGAATTCGCTCCGCGCCTTGGGCGTCCGCATGTCAGCCGGCGAAGATGGCTTCCGGATTCGTGGTGTTCCCGCCCGCCCCAGAGGGGGAGCCATGGCCTCGAGCGGCGACCACAGGGTCGCGATGCTGGGGGCGGTCGCCGGCGCCGTTTCGAAGGAGGGAGTGGAGATCGAAGATGCAGAGGCGGTCGCTGTAAGCTTCCCCGGGTTTTTCGAGCTGCTCGAATCGGTCACACAGCGATGATCGTTGCCATTGACGGGCCCGCGGGAGCGGGGAAGAGCACGGTCGCCCAGCGGCTCGCTGAGCGCCTCGGCTACCGCTACCTCGACACCGGTGCGATGTACCGGGCGCTGACCTGGCTGGCGATGATGCGTGACATCGACCTCAGCGCGGGCGAGAAGCTCGGGGCGCTGGCCGAGGAGTATCCGATTACTCTCGACGAGAGCCGCGTCTGGATCGACGACACCGACGTCACGGCCGCGATCCGCAAGTCCCGGATCGACCGCGTCGTGCCCGTCGTCGCGCGACATCCCGAGGTTCGGGCGATCATGCGCACGCGTCAGCGCGAGCTCGCGGAAACCGGTGATGCGGTGATCGAGGGCCGTGACATCGGCACGGTCGTCTGCCCGAGAGCCGACGTGAAGGTCTACCTGAACGCCGACCGCGAGATCCGCGCCGGACGCCGGCTCGCCGAGCGGCCGGAGATCGGCGCTGACGCCCTCGCGACCGACCTTCGTATGCGCGACCAGAGCGACGCCGAGCGGATGATGCCGGCGGAGGATGCGATCCAGATCGACACGACCGAGCTCGACGTCGAGGACGTCGTCTCGCGCATCGAGCAGCTCGTCCGTGAACGACAGCCGGCTTAGCTTCGCGTGCCACTCGGAGAAGCGCTTGGCAGGGTGCGCTGTCGGCCGAGTACGCGAGCGTCGCGCTTGCCGTGCAGATGCAATGCGTACGTCTCGAGGCCATGTTCCACTGCCACGTCCTCGACCGTCGCCTCACCTAGGTATCCGGAGCACGAGCGATCGGGGGCCGGAAAACCGCCGCAGGAACCGAGGATGACGAGGCGCACGCTGCGATCTTGCCGTCCGCGGCTAGCGTCTGCCGCCTTCGAGCGAACCATTGCCTGGCTGCACCAGTATCGTCGCCTGCGTGTCCGCTACGAGCGCCGCGCCGACATCCACGAGGCTTTCCTTCATATCGCCTGCAGCCTGATCTGCCTCAAGCCGCTCAAGACCCAGCTCTTCCGCAGCAGCTTGCGCCGCTCGACCCCGTCGCCCAGCAATGGGATCGCCTCAGTCCCGAATACTGCTGGATGCTGATCGTGCCGGGCCCGGCGAAATTGACTTGATCTTCGTCGGCCAGGGTCACGAGGATGAGCCACCGTGGGAGCCGAGTCGCGAGAACCTCGAAGCGATCGATGCCCACTTCTGGGACTGGATGCTCTGACTGAAGGCCAAAGAGGCAAGTGGCGTTTTCGCGACCGTTAGCCCCTCTACCGCGAGAATGCACGCGTGGCCGAGATCGAGGACATCGTTGAGACACAAGCCGGCGACGTGGCGGACGACGGGCTCTTGGGCACCGTCGCGATCGTCGGCTTCCCGAACGTCGGCAAGTCGACGCTCGTCAACCGCCTGACCGAGTCGCGCGCGGCGGTCGTGCACGAGACGCCGGGCGTCACGCGCGACCGCAAGGAGCTCGTCTGCGAATGGAACGGCAAGCGGTTCCTGCTCATCGACACCGGTGGTGTCGACATCGCCGGCACGGATCCGATCACCCGCTCGATCGCCGAGCAGGCGAAGGCGGCGGTCGGGGAGGCCGACCTCGTCGTCTTCCTGACCGACGCGCGCGCCGGGATCACGCCCGGCGACGAGGAGCTGGCGCAGATCCTGCGCGCTGCGCACAAGCCGGTGCTGCTCGTCGCCAACAAGATCGACGATCCCGATCAGGATGCGCTCGCGTTCGAGTTCCACCAGCTCGGACTCGGCGATCCGGTTCCGCTCTCCGCCGCGCATGGCCACGGCACCGGCGACCTGCTCGACACGATCGTCGCACGGCTGCCGGGTCGCGGCCGGCCCGCGGTGACGGACGCGGCGATCCGCGTTGCCATCCTCGGCCGGCCGAACGTCGGGAAGTCGAGCCTGCTAAACGCGATGCTCGGGGAGGAGCGCGTGATCGTGTCCGACCAACCCGGCACGACGCGGGATGCGATAGACACGGTTTTCCGCCGCGGCGAGCGGGAGTTCGTGTTCATCGACACCGCGGGCTTGCGTCGGAAACGCCGGCAGAGGCAGGGGATCGAGTACTACTCGGAGCTTCGCGCACTCGCTGCCGCCGAGCGCGCGGACGTCGCACTGGTGCTCGTCGACTCGAGCGAGGGCGTGGTCGACCAGGATCTGTCGGTCGCGGATGTCGCTCGCAAGGCCCAGTGCTCGACGATCGCCGTCCTCTCCAAGTGGGATCTCTCAGAGGTTGAGATCGAGGACGTCAAGGCGAGGCTCGGCGAGCGCCTGCGCCAGAGGCCGCCGGTGCTGACCGTGTCGGCGAAGACCGGGCGCGGGATCGCGCGATTGCTCGACCGGATCGAGACGCAGTTCGAGAAGCATTCCGCGCGGATTCCCACGGCCGAGCTGAACCGCTTCCTGGCCGAGCTCCGCGAGGCACGGGAGGCGCCGGCTCGCGGCGGGCGCCGGCTCAATCTGCTCTACGGAACGCAGGTGCGCGCTCGGCCGCCGCGCTTCCGCTTCTTCGTCAACGATCCGAGCCTCGTCACGCGTGACTACGGCTACTGGGTCGAGAATCAGCTTCGCGAAAAGTTCGACCTGGCCGGCGTCCCGGTCGCGATCGACTTCGTCCGCCGGAGTTGACCGTCCACATCCTCGGCAGGACAGGCCTCCCCGTCAGCCGGCTCGGTCTCGGCCTCGCCGCGCTCGGCCGGCCCGGGTACATCAACCTCGGTCACGGCGACGACCTCGGCCCACAGAAGGACGTCGCCACCCTCGAGCGCGAGGCGCACGCAGTTCTCGACGCCGCCTACGACGGCGGCATCCGCTATTTCGACGCGGCCCGCTCGTACGGCAACGCGGAGGAGTTCCTCGCCTCCTGGCTCGAACGTCGTGGGCTCCCGCCGGGGAGGGTGACCGTCGGCTCGAAGTGGGGCTACACCTATACCGCCGGCTGGCGCGTCGACGCTGAGGTTCACGAGGTCAAGGATCTCTCTCTCGACACCTTGCGGCGGCAGCTCGCCGAGAGCCGCGCGCTGCTCGGCCAGCACCTGCGCCTCTACCAAATCCATTCGGCCACGCTGGAGAGCGGGGTCCTCGCTGACCGGGCGGTGCTCGAGGAGCTCACCCGCCTGCGAGAAACAGGCCTGGCGGTCGGCTTGACAGTCACGGGGCCGGACCAGCGCGAGACGATCGAGCGCGCCCTCGAGGTGGGGATCTTCGACACGGTGCAGGCGACCTGGAACCTGCTGGAGCGGTCGGCCTCGCCGGCTCTCGCCGCTGTGCACGCCGCCGGCCTCGGCGTGATCGTCAAGGAGGCGCTTGCCAACGGACGGCTCACGGCGCGTGGGGATGCTGCGCCGGTGCTCGAGCTCGCGGAACGCGTCGCCACTACCCCCGATGCGCTCGCGCTCGCCGCAGCCCTGTCCCAGCCGTGGGCGGACGTCGTTCTCAGCGGAGCCGCGACCGTCGACATGCTGACGAGCAACCTCGACGCTCTCGAGCTCCAGCTCGACCCCGAGCTCCCGTCGGAGCTGGCGCAGCTCACCGAGGACCCTGCCCGTTACTGGGAGGAGCGCTCGGCGCTTCCCTGGAACTGAGCTAGACCCCGCCCCGGGCCTTCGTAGCGCGGCGGAGCTCGAATCGGTTCTCGCTGCGGCTCAACAGCCTGGCGATGTTGGCCCGGTGGAGGACGAAGATCGCAACCGCGGCTCCGGCGGCGAAGGCGACGACGGGCCAGGAGGCGCCGAACAGAAGGGCGAAGAGAGGGAGAGTCGCGGCCGCGACCAACGACGCGACCGACGTATAACGGGTCAGGAGGAACGCGCATACCCAGACGGCTGCTGCCGCGAGCGTCGCCAGCGGCGCGACCGCCAGCGCGACACCGCCGGTCGTGGCGACGATCTTGCCCCCTCGGCGGAAGCCCATGAAGACCGGCCGCCAGTGGCCGACCAGCGCGGCGATTCCGGCAAGCAGACCGACGAGCTCACCGCCGAGCCAGACTCCAAGCAGCGCCGCCGCGAAGCCTTTGGCAACGTCGAGCAACGCGACGCCGAGGGCGATCTTGAAACCGGCTGTGCGCCAGACGTTCGCCGCTCCGGTGCTGCCGCTCCCTTCCTTGCGGATGTTGACGCCTTTGAGCATCCGCGGCAGCCAGTAGCCCCAGGGCATGCTGCCGAGGAGATAACCGGTCAGGATCAGGAGAACGTCCGTCATTGAGAGGCCAGCCTCCGCGATTCTATGAAGTGCTCTGGGGGTCCCGTGCCGCCGGGGCCGGGACGAGTCCCTGGTCGATCCACCAGTCGATTGTCCGGCGAAGCGTCTCCTCGATCGGCGTGTAGCGCAAACCGAGCTCACGCTCAGCCTTCGACCCGTCGTAGGCGTGACCATGCGTGATCGTGCGCGCGAGCTCTCGGCAGATGCGCGGCGAGCCTCGCCGAACCCAAGCGACCGACTCGACCACAGTCGCCAGCGTCATCGCGAGTGACGGGCGCAGCGTACGGACCGGCTGCTCGACGCCCGCCAACCGGCCCAGGAGCGCGAGCCCCTCGCGAACCGTCAGCGTCGCTCCGCTGAGGACGTAGCGCTCTCCCGGCTTGCCTCTGGAGGCGGCAAGCAGATGGCCGGTAGTGCAGTCCGCGATGTCGATCAGGCTCAGCGTCGAGTCGACCACAGCCTTGAGCCGCCCGTTCAGGTAGTCGAGCAGCAGCCGAGTCGATCCGCTTGCCCGCCCCGGGCCCTGCACGGAAGCGGGGTTCACGCACACCACCTCGATCCCGTTCTCGTCGGCTGCCGCGAGCACGGCTCGCTCGGCCTCGAACTTCGAGTGCTCGTAGTCGGAGAGGAACGAGCCGCGGTGAGGAGATTGCTCGGTCCCGACCGTCCCTTTCTTCTCTCCGAGCGTCGCAGCAGAAGAGGTGTACACGACCCTTTTGACCTCGGCTCGCGCGGCGGCTCGGACGACGTTCTCCGAGCCCCGGACGTTGACCTCGAACATCGGCGAGGGGTCCCGCACGCAGAAGGCGTTGGCGCCGGCGGCGTGGTAGACGAGGCCGCAGCCGCGCATCGCTGCGTCGAGCGTGTCGGAGTCGAGCACGTCCCCCCGCACCGGCTCGGCGCCCAGTTCGGCGAGCGCGCCGGCCGAGGCTTCGGAGCGGGCCAGCGCCTTCGGGCGCTCACCGTCCTCCAGTAGCCGCTCGAGGATCGCCCGGCCGAGGAACCCGGTGCCTCCGGTGACCAGAACGGGCTCGCTCATCGTGCTAGCGCAGATCCTCGGAGGAGAGAGCCGAGGAGAAACGGGCGAGATACTCGACGGCCGAGAGCACCGTGATCACGGCCGCTGCCAGCATCGCCCATTCGTCGAGACGCAGAGGGCCGAGCTCATTGCCCCACCGGACGATCGCCAGGAAGATGGCGATGAACTGGACGTTCGTCTTGAGCTTGCCCCAGATCGAGGGCGGGAAGACGGTTCCCTCGGCGGCGACCACCCCGCGCAGGCCGAGAATCAGCAACTCACGTCCGACGATGATCGCCGCGATCCAGGGGGACGCGCGGTTGACGTCGACCAGCGCGATCAGCGCTCCCGAGACGAGCAGCTTGTCGGCCGTCGTGTCCAGAAAGGAGCCGAGCTTCGTCGTCACCGCCCACCGACGCGCCAGGTAACCGTCTACGAAGTCGGTCGAGGCAGCGACGGCGAAGACAATCGCAGCGGCCGTGTAGGCGGACTTGTTGTTCGGGCCGGCCAGGATCAGGGCCATCACCGCGGGCACGGCGAGAATGCGCCCGAACGTGAGTGCCGGGAGGAGGGTTCGCGGTGCGGCGGCCCGCGCGATCACGAGGCCGGGCTCCGCGACGAGACCGCCGTCGGTTCCACCGCCACCTGCGCGAACAGCGCGCGGACCTCCGCCGCAGAGGAGAGCTCCAGGGCCTGCTCGCGCCTCGGCGACGATCCGGATCAGCCGCAGCACGGACGGGTTCAGGCCGTCGGCGAGAGCGGCGACCGACGCGTTCCCTCGCTCCGCCGCCATCGCGTACTGCACGAGGTCGTTCGTCCCGAGCGAGAAGAAGTCGACCTCGGGCGCGAACTGCTCCGCCGAGAGCGCCGCCGCGGGAACCTCGACCATCACGCCCACCTCGAGCTCCTCCGGGGTCGGCAGGCCGGCCTGCTCGAGGGCCACGCGGGCGTCGGCAATAGCGGCCTTCGCCTGCCGGTACTCGTCGAGCGTGGCCACCATGGGGAACATCACCTTCAGCGGGTACTCCGCGGCCGTCCGCAGCACGGCCCGCAGCTGGGTCTCGAGGAGCTCCGGCTGCTCGAGCGCCAGCCTGATCCCTCGGACGCCGAGGAAGGGATTGGCCTCGGGCCTGAGTGGAAGGTACGGCAGCGGCTTGTCGGCGCCGACGTCCAGCGTGCGGAGGATGAGCGGCCGCCCCTCCAGCGCTTTCGCGACGCTCCTGTAGACGGCGTACTGCTCGTCCTCGCTCGGCATCGAATCGCGCTCGAGGAACAGAAACTCCGTGCGCAGCAGGCCGACGCCCTCGGCGCCGTTCTCGATCGCTGCCGGCACGTCGTCGGGGGAGCCGATGTTGGCGACCACCTCGATCCTGCGCCCGTCGCGGGTCACCGCCGGCTCGGCGGCCGCGGCCCGAGCGCTACGAGCCGTCTCCTCCCGGGCGGCCGCCCGGCGTTGGTACTCCGCGGCGAGCTCTTCGGAGGGCTCGACGTTCACCACGCCGGCATCACCGTCCAGGAGGAGCTCGGTGCCCTCGGGCACGCTCAGCAGCGCCTCGCCGAGCCCGACCGCCGCGGGGATCCCGAGTGATCGGGCCAGGATCGCGCTGTGCGACGTCGGGCTGCCGCCGGCGGTGGCGACACCGAGCGCGAGCTTGCGATCGAGCGAGGCGGTGTCAGCGGGAGTCAGGTCGGCCGCGACGACGATCCCAGGGGCGCTCAGGGACGCAGCGGCGGAGCCCCCGGTGAGTGCGGCGACGACCTGCCGGGCGACGCCGGTCAGATCTTCCGCGCGGGCACGCAGGTATTCATCCTCGAGACCGCGATAGTCGGCTGCCACCGCCTCCGCCGCGGTGTGCCACGCCTCGGCGGCGTTCTTGCCCTCCTCGAAGATCGCGCGCCGGGCGGGCCCGAGCAGCGCCTCGTCGTCGAGGAAGAGAAGATGCGCATCGAAGATGGCCGCGCTGTACTCGCCGGCGCGGGCCGCGACCGACTCCCGCGCGGCCCCGATCTCGGCGCGCACCTTGTCGAGCGCTCGCGTCAGCTCCTGCCACTCGGCCTCCGGGTCGCCCGACGAGCCGGTCGGAATCTCGGGATCCAGCGGGCGGAAGTGGCGGGCCGGCCCTGCCACGATCCCGGGGGCGCCGGGAAGGCCGCTGAGCGTGTGCCCGTCGCCCCGTGGAGGAGCGGGAACCGGCGGTGCCGGCGGCGTGGGCGAGGCGGCCTGCTCGTCGAAGTCGCGCTCCGCCAGATCCGTCAGCGCCGCCAGCGCGGCCGCCGCTTGCGGGCCGTGCGCCGAGACGAGGATCTCGTGCCCCTGACGGATGCCGAGGGTGGCCAGCCCATTCAGGCTGCGCCCGCTGGCCGGACCGCGCCCGCTCGTCAGGTTCGTCACCTGGACGTCCGCGTCGAAGCCGGCAGCGGTATGGACGAAGCGGGCGGCCGGGCGCGCATGCAGGCCGAGCGGGTTGCGGACGTCAAGCCGGAGCGTCAAGCCCTCCTCGAGAGGAGTCGGCGCCTCGGCCGGACCAGCAGCCACGGGCTCGCCGGCGCCGAGTTGTGCGGACTTCCCCTGCAGCCCGCCCCGCGCTTCCGCGGCCACTTTCGCGAGCGGCTCGCCAAGCCGAGCCGAAACGGCTGCTGCCACCGCTCCTTCGACGAGCGGCGCTTCGCAGAGGAGCACGTGCTCGCGCTGCTCCGCCGCCAGGAAGTCGAGAGCGGTCTCGGCGCTCAAGACGGCGCTCCCGAGATCCATGAGCACGAGCACGCCGTCGCCGGAGTCGGCGCGGCCGATCGCCTCGGCGACGCGAACCGCGTCGGTGCCGAGGGCTCCTGCCTCCGCCAGCCCTCCCGCGAGCTCGAGCTTGACATCGGGACCGGCCATCTCAGCGGCCAGCTCGCGTACGCCCGCCGCCAGCGTTTCGCTGTGGGAGACGATCACGATCCCGACCATTACTACGCCGCGCCGAGCCCGTAGGCGCGGTGGAGGACCTCGACCGGATGGACCGCTTGGATGCCCGCGCCGTGCTCGATTTGCCAGCGGCAGGTCTCGCTGTCGCAGGCGGCCAGGTCGCCGTTCGACTCTCGGAGCTCGCTGAAGAGGCGTTCGCCCACCGTCATCGAGATTTCGTACTTCTCCTTCTTCAGCCCGTAGGTGCCGGCGATGCCGCAGCACTCGGCGTCGAGCTCGATCGCCCGCAGGCCGGGAACGAGGGCGAAGAGGTCGAGCGCGGGCTTGCCGATCCCGTGGCCCTGCTGCTGGCACGGGGCGTGGTAGGGGACGGTCAGCTCCAGCGGCCTGAAATCCGTCCGGAGCTCGCCGCGCTCGTGCAGGAGGAGCAGGAACTCGCAGAGGTCGTACATCGCCTCACTCACGACCACGAGGTCGTCATCATCGACCTCGAGGATCTCGAGCGCCTCGCGCTTCAGCATCAGCCCGCAGCTGGTCGAGTTGGCGACGATCGCGCAGCCTTCTCGGGCGTAGGGCGCGAGGTTCGCGGCCAGCCGCCGCACGTAGGCGCGCGCGGCCGGAAAGTTCCCGTTCGACTGCAGCGGCAGGCCGCAGCAGTCCTGCGGAGGGACGACGACGTGGAAGCCGTTGTGCTCCAGCACCTCGACCGTCATCCGTCCGACCGCGGGCTCGTAGTAGTTCGTGCCGCAGTTGTGGAAGTAGACGACCGTCCGCTCGGCAGCGGGGCTGACGTGCTTTCGCGCCCACCGCTGAAAGGTCCGGCCCGCGAAGCGCGGCAGCGGGGCGTCGCGGTGGATACCGAGCACCCGCTCGCCGAGGCGCCGCAGGGCCCGGTTGCGCAATGTCCAGTTCGCCAGCGGCGCGACCGGCGTCCCGAATCGTCCGAGCACGGTCGGGCGGGCGATCAGCTGGTTCCGCAGCGGGAGGCCGCGCTCCTCCCAGAGCTGCGCCCGCGCCTGCGAGTTGATCTCGGCGATCTTCACTCCGTGTGGGCAGACCTGCGTGCAGATTCCGCAGCCTGAGCAGTAGTCGACGGAGATGTCTGGGGAGACGCCGGTGCGGCGGAACCGCTCCGCTTGCGGGCCGACGTATTTCGGGCCGGGGAAGAGCGGGGTCGCCGCCGAGTACGGGCAGAAGCTCTCGCAGATCGTGCACTTCACGCAGTGGTCGAGGGAGTCGCGCGCGAGCTCGGTCACCGGTGCCCCTTCAGGTTATGCCGTCTAGCGGGCATGTATTGCCTGGAGGGGCACTAGGTGTCCTCGAGAATCGCGGAGGCAGCCGCGTAGCCCGACGCCAGGCTGAGGCCGTTGCCGGAGGCCTCCCGCCACGGGACGGCGCCCCCGAGGGTGGCACCCACGGCATGGAGGTTCTCGTACGGCGCCCCGCCTTTGCCGTCAACCGGGCGCATGCTCTCGTCGACGGCGATACCCGCCCGGGAGATTGCGTGCTCGGCGAAGTAGCCCTGTTCGAAGTGCGGCCGATTCGGGTCAGAGACTCCCGCCACGGGCAGGTCGAAGACAGTTTCTCGGACCTGTCCGGACGAGTCGAGTTGCAGGCCGCCCGAGGCGAAGCCGCCCGTGGCGAGCACGAACGAGCGAGCCCGGTAGGTGAGCGGCCGGCCGGCGGTCTTCGCCACCACGCCCTCGAGCCGGCTGCCGCCGGTCTCGGCTCCGGCGACGGTGCTCCCGAGGACGAGCCGGCCGCCGTGGCCCCGCAGGGCCGTCGTCATCGTCTCGTAAAGGCGTAGGCCCTGAACCGAGGGCGGGAGGGTCGGCACCTCGAACACCTGGTGCCCGAGTCTCGTTTCGAGCTCGTGCCGGACCTCTCGCGCCCGTCCGATTCCGAGCACAGCCGGGAAGCCGACGATCTCGCCCGGCACGAGGTAGTGGTCGAGCTCGACGAGAACCGACTCGCGGAAGTCGGCCTGTTCGAAGCGCCGCGCGAAGCCCACGCCGCTGACGTCGTGCGCGCTGCCAAGCGGGGGCTCGAGCTCCACCACACGGGTGAAGATTTCCGCGCCTCCGGGAACCGGGGCACGAGCGAGGTTGTCGGCAAGGTAGGCGGGGTAGAAGTCCTTCAGCCCGCTCAGCCCGACGAAGACGAAACGGCCGCCGCGGCGGAGGTCACCGGCGGCCATCGTCTCCGGTAAGAGCGCTGTGGGCTTTGCGACGCCGACCGCGGTCGGGACGAGGAAGTTCTCGTCGAGCCCGCCGCTGTAGCCGTGGTCGCCGAGACGGGCCTTGAACCAGTCGAGGCTGGCACGGATGAGCTCCACGGGAAGACGCCGGTAGGGGTGGTCGGGATTCGCGGCGGCAAAGTCGGGGAGCGCCCGGGCGGGGCTTCCGACCGGGCCGTCGACGTAGCCGAGGACGTCGACCGTGGCGGGAGAGAGGTGGGTCGCGCCGACGCCCTTTGCCAGAACCGCCACGCGCTGTCCCTCTTCGGCCAGCCGCAAGGCGGCGGTCAGGCCGGCGAGGCCCGCGCCGATGACGACCGTGTCGTAGCTCGCGAGCCGCGGGGCGTCCGTCATTCGGGTAGGTGCTGGACATTCAGCAGGCCCTGGAAGATCCAGTCGTCGAGCCGGGCTTGGCGGAGCTGGTCGCCGTGGAGGACCGGCTGGACGCCTTTCCAGCGCTCCTGGAGAAAGTCGAGGAGCGCGGAGTTCGCGGCTCGGTGGTCGAGGTGCTCGAACGAGTGGAGGATGCCGGTCGCTCTGTAGATGCAGAAGCCGCCCTGGCACGGGCCCATCGCCAGCCGAACCGTCCGGCGGACGTCGTCCAGACTGCTGGGGTGCCGGTGCGCGACCCCCGCGAGCAGCCGCTCCCGCGTCACCAACTCGCACTCGCAGATGATCTCCTGCGCTCCCGGAACCGGCTCCTGGGTGCGGACGCGCGAGCCGAGCCAGTAGAAACGTTTGTCCTCGGAGCCCGGAAGCGGTTCCTCCTGCGTCGTGCACGGGCCGTCGACGCCGAGCTTGGCGCAGACGGCGTCGACCGCGTGCTCGGCCATCAGCCGGAACGTCGTGGTCTTGCCGCCCGTGATTGTGATGAAGCCGCCCACACCGTCGCGCTTCGCATGGTCGAGCACCGTGTGGGTGCGGCTTACCTCGCGCGTGTCACTGACCTCTTCAGTCGCGAAAAGGGGGCGCGCTCCGGCCCAAACTCGCAGCGCGCGAGCCTGGCGAAAGCCGGGCACGAGCTTCTCGCCCTCGTCGAACATCTCATCGATCTCGGCCTGCGTCACCTCGAGCTCGTCCGGGTCGGCAACCCGTGTGTCGGTCGTCCCGATCACCGAGACGGTGCGGATCGGGACGATGATGTCTCCGTCGCTCGGCGGCTTGCAGCGATTGACCACCGTGTTCACGAGCCGGTGGTTCATCGCGATCATGATTCCTTTGCCCGGGAGAACGGTCACCTCGCACCCGGCGAGGCTCGCGATCTGCCCCGCCCACGCCCCGGCCGCGTTCACGACGACGTCCGCGCGGATCTGAAGCTCCTCTCCGTTCAGCTCGTCGTGCACGCGCGCCCCGACCACCTTGCCCTCGTGCAGCTCGAGACCGAGCAGGCGATGGTAGGTCAGGATCCGCGCTCCGTGCTCCTTGGCCGACCGGGCGCATCCCCAGACGAGCTTCCAGGGATCGAGGTTCGCGTCCGGGACGGCGAAGGCACGTGTGATCCCCGGGTCGAGCCGAGGCTCCTGGTGAAGCGCCTCGGCAACGGGCACCTCTTCGACGGGCACTCCCGTCGCCTGGCAGCCGCGCAGGAAGTCGTTCGCGAAGCTCGGGTCGTCCCACTGGGTCGAGACGAACAGGCCGCCCGTGTCCTCGATGCAGTCGGCCGCCGTGCGGCGCAGGATCGGGTTCTCGACCACACACTCGCGGGCCGCGACCGGGTCTTTCACGGCGTAGCGCCCGCCGGAGTGGAGGAGGCCGTGGAAGCGCCCGGTCGTCCCGGCGGCCAAGTCGCCGCGCTCCACCAGAATGGTCGAGAGCCCACGCAGCGCCGCGTCACGGGCAACGCCGGCCCCGGTGGAGCCGCCGCCGACGACGAGGACTTCCGTTTCGAGAGTGGGCACTGCTACCGGCCGCAGTATCGCAGCGGCCTCAGGGACAGTCCCCGGATCGGGGACTGTCCCTAAAACGGGTTGCACTCGCGGTGACGTTTTTGGGGACTGCCCCCTTCGGGGACAGTCCCTACATGACGTACTGAAGAGCAAGAAGAAGGCCCGGCGCCCGTTCCGGGAGCGCCGGGCCTTCAGCTCTTACGTGTCAGTCGAGCCAGTCGAAGGTCCGGGTGACGGCCTTCTTCCAGAACGCGTACTCCTTGTCGCGCTCCTGCGGGTCCATTTGGGGCTGCCACTCCTTGTCCTTGCCCCAGTTGGCGCGCAGGTCCTCGACCTCCGACCAGAAGCCGACCGCGAGGCCGGCTGCGTAGGCGGCGCCGAGCGAGGTGGTCTCGGCCACCGTCGGCCGGATCACCGGCACGTCGAGCACGTCGGCCTGAAACTGCATCAGCAGCTCGTTCTCGACCATCCCGCCGTCGACCTTCAGCGAGGTGAGGTCGACGCCGGAGTCGGTGTTCATCGCCTCAACGACCTCTTTGGTCTGCCAGGCGGTCGCCTCGAGCGCCGCCCGGGCGATGTGGCCCTTGGTGTTGAAGCGGGTCAGCCCGGCGATCACGCCGCGGGCTTCGCTCCTCCAGTACGGGGCGAAGAGGCCGGAGAACGCAGGCACGAAGTAGACGCCGCCGTTGTCGTCGACGGTCTTCGCCAGGTCCTCGACCTCCGGTGCGCTCGAGATCAGGCCCAGGTTGTCCCGAAGCCACTGCACGAGAGCGCCGGTGATCGCGATCGCCCCCTCGAGGCAGTACACGGCCGGCTGATCGCCGATCTTGTACGCCAGCGTCGTCAGTAGCCCGCTCTTCGACTGGACGATCTCGTTGCCCGTGTTCAGGAGCAGGAAGTTCCCCGTCCCGTAGGTGTTCTTCGCCTCGCCGACCGAGAAGCAGGTCTGGCCGAAGAGCGCCGCCTGCTGGTCGCCGAGGTCGCCCGCGACGGAGATTCCAGCGAGGTCGCCTTTGGCCTCGCCGTAGACCTCACTGGAGGCCCGGATCTCGGGCAGCATCGCGCGAGGGACGTTGAGGATGCCGAGGATCTCGTCGTCCCAGTCGAGTGTCTCGAGGTTCATCATCATCGTGCGGCTGGCGTTGGTCACATCGGTGACGTGAACCCCACCGTCGGGTCCTCCGGTCAGCTGCCAGATGACGAAGGTGTCGATGTTGCCGAAGATCACGTCGCCGCTCTCGGCCTTGTCCCGAATGCCGTCTACGTTCTCGAGGATCCACTTGATCTTGGGGCCCGAGAAGTACGTTGCGATCGGGAGGCCCGTCTTCGCCCGGAACCGGTCCTGGCCTCCGTCCGCGATGAGCTCGTTGCAGATCTCGTCGGTGCGGGTGTCCTGCCAGACGATCGCGTTGTAGACGGGCTGGCCCGTCGTGCGGTCCCAGACGACCGTTGTCTCACGCTGGTTGGTCACCCCGACGGCGGCGATGTCCGACACCTTCACCTTGTCGAGCCCCGTGCCGATGACCTCCTGCGTCCGCTGCCAGATCTCCATCGGGTCGTGCTCGACCCAGCCCGGCTTCGGGTAGATCTGCTCGTGCTCCTTCTGGTCGACTGAGACGACCTGCCCGCCGTGGTCAAAGACCATGAAGCGGGTGCTCGTAGTGCCCTGATCAACTGCTGCTGCGTATTGAGCCATTCGTCCTCCTTACGCTCGTTTCAGAGAGCGCGACCGGATGTGGCGTTTCCACTCGGGATTAGACGGACGCCCGAGCCAAGCTCGGACGTCCTCCAAGTCGGCGTCGCAAGCGAGCGCCTTATGCGCACCGATGATCACCCCGCCTGCTCCGGCCGGCCCCAGGCGTCGGCCGCGGCCTCGAGAAGCAGTTGGGATGAGGTGGCTCCGGGATCCTGGTGCCCCGCGCTTCGCTCGCCGAGGTAGCTCGCGCGGCCTTTCTTTGCAACCAGCGGGACCGTGTCCCGCATGCCCTGTCCGGCGGCGTCGGCCGACTGCCTGAGGGCCTGCTCGAAGGTCGCACCCTCGGCGAGTGCGGCCTCCAACGCGTCTCGGCCCGGGATCAGGGCGTCGATCATCGTCTTGTCGCCGGGCTCAGCCTTGCCGCGAGCCTGGACGCCCGTGATCGCCGCGTCGAGCGCGGCAGCCCAGTCGTCCGGGCCGAGCTCCGCCCTGCCGGAAAGGACCGTTCCCATCTGCAGGAACAGCGTTCCGTAGAGGGGGCCGCCGGCGCCTCCGACCGTCGACACGAGCGTCATGCCGACGGTCTTCAGCAGGGCGCCGATGTCCTGTTCCTCACCAGCGGCGTCGACCTTGACGAGCACGGCCGACATCCCTCGTTCCATGTTGATCCCGTGGTCGCCGTCTCCGATCGCGGCGTCGAGGCTGGTCAGCTGCTCCTTGTTCGCTTCGACCTCCGCCGCGAATGCTCGGATCCAGCGAAGGACGTCGTCGTGGCCGAGGCTCATGCGTCCTGACGCCTTCTCGCACTCGGCCATGTCGACCATCCTCTGCCTAGGCCGCCCATCTGAGACCAGCGGTCTTGACCGGCGCGTCCCAGAAGCGGGTCAGCTCCTCGTCCATCTTCAACAGCGTGATCGAGCAGCCCGCCATCTCCAGCGACGTGATGTAAGGCCCGATCAGGTTGCGCGTGATGGTGATCCCGCGCTCGCCCAGGAACCTGTTCAGGTCGTTGTAGACGACGTAGAGCTCGATCTGCGGCGTGCCGCCCATGCCGTTGACGAAGGCGAGCACCTGGTCGCCTTGCTCGAACGGCAAGTCCTCGACGATCGGGACCGCGAGCTTCTCGACGATCTCGGCCGCGGCCGCAACCTTCATTCGCTCGCGCCCGGGCTCGCCGTGGATGCCGATTCCGATCTCCATCTCGTCGTCCCCGAGTTCGAAGGTCGGCTTTCCGGCCGCCGGAACGATGCACGAGGTCAACGCCATGCCCATGCTTCGTCCGTTGGCGTTCACCTTTCGGCACAGCTCGGCTACTTCGGCCAGGTTGCGCCCCTCTTCCGCTGCCGCTCCGCAGATCTTCTCCGCGAGAACGGTGGTGCCGACGCCTCGTCTCCCTGCGGTGTAGAGGCTGTCCTGCACGGCGACGTCGTCGTCGATCACCACAGCCTCGACCTCGATGTTCTCGCCGCCGGCGAGCTCGGCGGCCATCTCGAAGTTCATCACGTCGCCCGTGTAGTTCTTGACGATGTGAAGCACCCCGGCGCCGCCGTTCACGGCCTTGGTCGCGTCGACCATCTGGTCCGGGGTCGGAGACGTGAACACCTCGCCGGGGCAGGCGGCGTCGAGCATCCCGAGCCCGACGAAGCCTCCGTGCATCGGCTCGTGCCCCGAGCCCCCGCCCGAGACAAGTCCGACCTTGCCCTGCACGGGCGCGTCGGCCCGAACGATCACGTTCGGGTCGAACTGGACGCGTAACAGGTCTGCGTGCGCAGCGGCCATCCCCTGCAGCGCCTCGGTAACGACGTCCTCTGGCTTGTTGATCAGCTTCTTCACGTTTCCTCCGCTCCGCTCGAATCGCCGGCCTCCTCCACACTGCGGGCCATCAGCCCTTGCTGGATGAAGACGTCGTAGACCAACCCCCCGATGATTCCGCCAACTATGCAAGCCACGATTGGGACCCACCAGTACCAGTTGACGTTGCCGTAGTTCCCCGGGAGCGCCACCCCGCCCCAGCCGGCGAACCAGGCGAAGAGCCTCGGCCCGAAGTCGCGGGCCGGATTGATCGCATAGCCCGAGTTCGCGCCGTAGGACATGCCGATCGCGGCGACGAGCAGGCCGATGATGAAGGGCCCGAGGTTCGCTTTCGGCGCCAGGTTCCGGTCGTCAATGATCGCGAACACGATTCCGACGAGTAGCGCGGTGCCGATCAACTCGTCGATGAACGGCCCGACCGGGTTGTGGAAGTACCCGGACGGGAAGGTCGCGAAGATGCTGTACGAGGCTATGGAGCTGGATTGTCCGCGCACGGCATTCGTCACGTGCTCGTAGCTCTTGATCGCGTCCTTGTAGTTGAGGTAGACGAGCGCGGCGCCGGTGAAGCAGCCCGCGACCTGGGCGAAGATGTAGTACGGGACCTTCTTCCACGGGAACCCGCGGCGCACGGCGAGCGCGATCGTGACCGCGGGGTTGATGTGAGCGCCGCTGATTCCGCCCGCGACGTAGATGGCCATCACGACTGCTATGCACCATCCCCAGGTGATCAGCAGCCAGTCACCTGACGCCAGGAAGATCGTGTGGTCGGTCGCGGCACGACCGGACTGATTCAGGGCCGCGACGGCCATGGCGACGACGCCGTCGCCGAAAGCGATCAGCACGAAGCAGCCCAGGAACTCCGAGAGGCCCTCGCCCCAAACCGTCTTTCGCCAAGCAGCACCGGCGCCCATACGAACGTGCCAGACCCCCGTCATCCCTTTCGGTTCTGTTGCTGTCTCCGACACCTCCACCTCCCTCTCTCGAACTTCCGGTTTCCAGAAGGTCCGCTTGAGAGGCGGGCGGATTGCCGTTCTCGCTTGTCGCACTCTGCGGGTGACGACAGCGCCGGCTCTCCAGCGGCACGGTGCAGCGGGGTGACTAACGGACCGGGATGTGTTGTGTCAAGTGGGACTAGCGCCCGCGCGTACCGGGCGCGGCTCGCGACGAGCGTTCAGCTCGGCCAGACGTCGACCGCGTAGAGGCCTCGAAGCTCGCGCGCCAGCGCGTCCTCGCCGCCGATCAGAAACAGCTCGTAGGGGTAGGCGTACTGCGCGCGGAAGCCACTCTCGCGGGCCAGAACACGCCCCCACAGCGAGACCCGGCCGATCGCGATCGGGCATCCCTGCCGCAACGGAGGAAGTTCCTGGTTGGGGCGCCCGTAGTGCTGCCGAACCCCCGTGTAGCGCCGGAGCAGGTCTTCGGCGAGCTCTCTTGTCTTGAAGGCGTAGATGCCGCATTCATGGCCCTCCACAGGCGCCGCCACGCCGTGGGTCGAGCACTCCGCCTCGAATCGGGTTCCGGCGGGCCAGCTCACGTGGTGCCAGGTGAAGGACTCGAGCCGGTGGACGTCGTCGTGGCGGCGCACATGCCAGAGCCGCCACCCGACGATCGGCTCGGTGAGAAAGGCGCTCGAGCTCACGCCGGTATGGGCTCCTGTACCGGCTCCTCCGCGGGAGCCGGCGCCGGCACCGGCTCTTCGAGCGGTGCGATCTCGATTTCGTGCTCGGTGTCGGGTGCGCCTATGTCCATCGTTGCCTCCTGGGGCTCTTCGAAGACGCTGGAACGTCTCTTTCATCGGAAATTCGAGGCAAAAGCTACAGAGCGAGCCGGATGGCCCCACTTCTCGATCAAGTAGCCTTCGCGTCCGTGCCGAGCGAGTTCCTGTTCACCTCGGAATCGGTCACGGAGGGCCATCCGGACAAGGTCGCCGACCAGGTTTCCGACACCGTTCTCGACGCTGTCCTCGCCGACGACCCGGCCGGACGGGTCGCGTGCGAGACGCTGATCACGACCGGCCTCGTCGTGGTCGCAGGCGAGATCTCGACCGAGATCTACGTCGACATTCCCGCCAAGGTGCGGGCGAAGATCGCCGAGATCGGCTACACGCATTCCGAGTGGGGCTTCGACGCCCACACGTGCGGTGTCGTGGTCGCGATCGACGAGCAGTCGCCGGACATCGCGCAGGGCGTCGACGCCTCCTACGAGGTGCAGCACGACCCGGGTGGCGACGACCCGCTCGACCGTGTCGGCGCGGGCGACCAGGGGATGATGTTCGGCTACGCGACGCGGGAGACCCCGGAGCTGATGCCACTTCCGATCATGCTTGCGCACAAGATCGCCAAGCGTCTCGCGGAGGTGCGCAAGGTCGGCGAGTTGCCGTACCTACGTCCCGACGGCAAGGCGCAGGTGACCGTACGTTACGAGGTCGACGAGCACGGCCACCAGCGGCCGGTGGAAATCGAGCGGATCCTCGTCTCGACGCAACATGCAGAGGGTTGCGACGCCGATTCGCTGATCAAGCCCGACCTGATCGAGCGCGTCCTGAGGCCGATCCTGCCGTCCGATCTCTATGACGAAAAACGGCTAGACGAGCGCGACTTCGTCTACGTCAACCCGACCGGCAAGTTCGTCCTTGGTGGGCCGATGGGCGACACGGGCTTGACCGGCCGCAAGATCATCGTCGATACCTACGGCGGGGCGGCCCGCCACGGCGGCGGCGCGTTCTCGGGCAAGGACCCGACCAAGGTCGATCGCTCGGCCGCCTACGCAGCGCGCTACGTCGCGAAGAACATCGTGGCGGCGGGCCTCGCGGACCGCTGCGAGATCAATGTCGCCTACGCGATCGGGGTCGCACACCCGGTCTCGATCGGGGTGCAGACCTTCGGCACCGAGGCCGCCGGAATCACCGCCGAGCGGATCGAAGAACTCGCGCGCGAGCACTTCGACCTGCGGCCGGCGGCAATCCTGCGGGACCTCGAGCTCCGGAGGCCGATCTACGGGAAGACGGCCGCGTATGGCCACTTCGGCCGTGACGACCACGACTTCACATGGGAGCGCACCGACAAGGCGGACGCGCTCCGCGCCGCGGCGGGCATCGGGGCCGCTGCGCCCGCGACAGCCTAGGAGGGTTTCACGAACAGCCCGGCGGCGGCCTTCTCGCCGATCGCCTTCTCGCTGCCGTCGACCTTGACCGTGAACTGGCCCGCGGCGGGCTGAGCGGCTTTCAGCTCGAGCACGGTCCCCGGCACGAGCCCTTGGTCGTAAAACCAGTGCAAGAGCTCGCCGTCGTGCTCGGCGAGCCGGACGATCGTCGCCTGCCTCGGCGGCTCGAGATCGGCGAGCGGCGCCAGTTCCTGGTTCTCGGCCTGCTCGAAGTCGGGATCGACCGGCCAGCCATGGGGGCAGCGCTCCGGGTGGCCGAGTTTCACCTCGATCCGCTCGACCATCTCGTCGGAAAACGTGTCGCCAAGCTCGTCGGCGTGCACGTGAGCCTCGGCGGCGGTGTAGCCCATGAAGTCGGTCAGGAGCCGCTCGATGATCCGGTGTTTGCGGACGACCTTCTCCGCCCGCGCACGGCCGGTGGCGGTGAGGATCGCCTCCTTGTGCTCGCCGCGTTCGATCAGGCCCTCGGCCTCGAGCCGTTTCAGCATCTCGCCAGCAGAGGCGCGCGAGACGCCGAGCATCTCGGCGACACGCGAGGCGAGCGTCGGCGAGCCGGTCGATTGCGGCCTGTACTCGCCGATCGGGAACGCGAGGAAATAGATCGTTTCGAGGTACTCGTCGACTGAGTGGCCCTGTGCCATACGCCGGTCAACTGTACTGCCCGCGTTCTGCAAGGCGCTCGCTTGCGACGCCGACCTGGAGGACGTCGCGGCTTTGCCGGGGCGTCCGTCTTCCCTCGGTTTGCAACGCCGTTGCCGGTGGCCCTGTCTAGAACAGGTTCTGTAAGGTGAGCCTTACAACCGTGTCTACCGCCCAGACCTTGCTGCTCGGCGCGATCGCCGGCCTGACGATCTTCATCGGCTTGCCGATGGGGCGGATGCGGGGCCTCTCGCCCAGGTTGAAGGCGTTCTTCACGGCGACCGCGACCGGGATCCTGCTGTTCCTCTTCTGGGACGTGCTCAGCGAGGCGATCGACCCGGTCGACAGCGCGGTACATGAGCACACCTGGGGGCGCTTCGCCGGTGTCGCTTCGATCGCCCTCACCGGCTTCGTCGTTGGCCTGATGAGCCTCGTCTACTACGACACCTGGATGAAGGCGCGGCAGCGCAAGGCGATGCTCGGGCCCGGGGCGGCTTCGGTCGCCGAGTTCTCGCGGACGCACAAGCCTGGACTCTCGGCTGCGCAGTGGCTTTCGGTGTTCATCGCAACCGGAATCGGCCTGCACAACTTCTCCGAAGGCCTCGCGATCGGCCAATCCGCGGCTCAGGATCTGAAGAGCCTTGCCCTCGTGCTGGTGATCGGGTTCGGGCTGCACAACGCGACCGAGGGCTTTGGGATCGTCGGGCCGCTGAGCGGCGAGGCGGAGCTCCCGAGCTGGCGCTTCCTCGGCCTGATGGGTCTGATCGCGGGCGCCCCGACCTTCATCGGCACCGTCATCGGGCACGCGTGGACGAGCGCTCTACGTCGTGATCGAGCTGCTGAACGTGTGCAGGACGTTCAGCTCCAAGTCGCTGACCGCTTGGGGCATCGTGCTCGGGCTCACGCTTGGGTTCGCAACCGACTTCATTCTCGTCGCGGCCGGCGTGTAACAGGAGAGCGTTTTGGTGGCACCCTAGCCCGCGTTTGGAGCGGCCAGGTGACACGGACGCGGCGGAGATCCGCGCCGAAGGCGGGCGCGTCGCCCGCACGATCGAGAGGTGGGAGCCGCCGTTCAGCGACGGCTGGGAAGACTCGCTCGGTCCGGGGACCGGGTCCCCGGCCATGTCCGGCGACCGGGTCCCGGGCCATGTCCGGCGACCTGGTCCCCGGGCATGTCTCGGGACCCGGTCGGGAGTGATTCCCCGCGGCCGTCTAGCTACGGGGCTACGCTCGGCGCGTGGCTCGGTACGCGACTGTCTACCCGCTCGTGACGACCCGTGCTCTCGCGCGGCCGTTCACCTACGAGCTTGTCGACGGCGCCGCCAAGGGCGCGGTCGTCTCGGTGCCGCTCGGACGTTCGCGACGACGCGGCGTCATCGTCGAGCTCGTCGACGAGGCCCCGCTCGGGATCAAGCCGGTTCCGATCGACTCCGTCCTCGACGAACTGCCGCCGGTGCTCGTCGACCTTGCGCTCTGGGTCGCGGACTACTACGGCTCGACTCCCGGGCGCGCGCTGGAGCTGATCGCGCCGGTGAAGCGGAAGCGGCGGAAGCGGCAGTCGCCACCAAGCGAACGGCAGGCACTGATGGACGAGGTCGAGCCTCCGGAGCTGACCGGCGAGCAGCGCGCCGCGCTGGAACGGATCACTACCGCGCTCGACGGCGACGGCGGCCACTTCCTGCTCTACGGCGAAACGGGCAGCGGCAAGACCGAGGTCTATCTCCAGGCCTGTGCGGCGGCGCTGGCCCGCGGCAAGACGGCGATCGTTCTCGTTCCCGAGATCGCGCTGACCCCGCAGACGCTGGGGCGGTTCCAGGCGCGCTTCGGCGATTCGGTCGCGGTGCTGCACTCCGGCCTGACCGACGCCGAGCGCCGCGACGAACGGGAGCGGATCGCGCGCGGCGAGTCGAGGGTGGTCGTCGGGGCACGTTCGGCCGTTTTCGCGCCGCTCCGTGACGTTGGTGTCATCTGCGTGGACGAAGAGCACGACTCCTCGTATAAGCAGGAGTCCGACCCGCGCTATGACGCGCGGACGGTCGCGGCGAAGCGGGCTGCGCTCGAAGGCGCGGTCGCGATCTACGGGAGCGCTACGCCGCGGCCGGAGAGCTGGGAGCGGCTCCAACGCCTCGAGCTCGGCGGTCGGCTCGGAGGCTCGCTGCCCGGGGTGCGGGTCGTCGATCTGCGCCGCGAGGCGGGCTATCCGCTCTCGGCGCCCCTGCTCAAAGAGCTAGGCGCGATCGAGGAGGGGGGTGGGAAGGCGATCCTGCTCCTGAACCGCCGCGGTGTCGCGCCTGCGCTGCATTGCCGCGCGTGCGGCACGACCCTCCGTTGTCCGCTTTGTGACGTCGCCCTGGTGTTGCACGCCGATGGGCAGCTCCGTTGTCACCATTGCGGCCACGCGCAAGTCGCCCCGGAGGCCTGCTCGTCGTGTGGGTCGGTCGAGCTCGCACGAATCGGCGCCGGGACGCAACGGCTGGAGCGAGAGCTCGCCAAGCAGCTGCCGAGGCTGGTGCCGATCAGGCTCGACGCCGACACGGCCCAGAGGCCGGAAGCGCTGGCGGACGCCCTCCGCCGCTTTGACCAGACCGACCGCGCCGTCCTATTGGGGACGCAGATGGTTGCGAAGGGCCACCACTTCAGCGGGGTCAGCCTCGCGGCGGTGATCGACGCGGACACCGCGCTGGGCGTTCCCGATTTCCGCGCCGACGAGCGGACGTTCCAGCTTCTGACGCAATTGGCGGGGCGGAGCGGCCGCGACGCACCCGGCCGGGTGTTGATCCAGACGTTCCAGCCGGACTCGCGGCCGGTCGAGCTCGCTGCCCGTCACGACGTACGGCGGTTCCTGACCGGTGAGGTGGAGCGCCGACGCGAGCTTGGGTATCCGCCTTTTCGTCATCTCGTCCGCGTCCTCGTCAGCGGACCGGAGCCTGGTCCCGTGACTCGAGCGCTCGAGGAGGTGCGCGACGGGATGCAGGGTGCCGAGATCCTCGGCCCGGCGCCGCTCTTCCGTCTGCGCGGGAGACACCGCGCACAACTCGTTGCCAAGACGGACGAGCCCCGCCGTGTCGCAGGGCGCGCTGGACAGCTGCTTGCAGCGGCCGCACCGGCGATGCGAAAGGCCGGGCTCACGGCGGTCGTCGACGTGGATCCTCAGAGCCTTTAAGCGCGGAAAATGCTGCGCATTTTCCGCGCGGCTGGTTTGTCCCGTCGCTGCGCTCGGGAGACCACCTTGTCCCTAAACTGCTGGACGTGGCAGACGAAACGGTTGAGGAGCACGGCGAAGTCCTTGAGGAGTCCGAACCACTCGACCCCGAGCGCGAGGCGCGCCGGCGGCTCGCGCTGGCGCAGGTCCGGCAATACCCCGATCCGGTTCTGCGGATGCGCGCGAACGAGGTCGAGAACTTCGATGACGACCTGCGGCGGCTGGTCGGGCGGATGAAGGACTTGATGCAGGACGCGAACGGCGTCGGCCTTGCGGGGACACAGGTCGGAACGCTGCAGCGTGTGTTCGTCTTCCAGCCGGAGGGGGAGGATGAGGCGCCGCGGGCGCTCGTCAATCCCGTCCTCGCTGCCACGTCCGAGGTGACGCTCAGCGACACGGAGGGCTGCTTGTCCATGCAGGGAGTGACGATTCCGGTCGAGCGGCCCGTGAAGGTGACCATCGAGGGCAAGGACGAGAACGGTGAGGACGTCCGCCTGGAATTGGAGGAGCGCGATGCGCGCGTGGTCCAGCACGAGCTGGACCACCTCGACGGGATCCTGATCCTCGACCGGACGACGCCCGAGGCCCGGCGCGAGGCGCTGGGGATCCTCCGGCCGGAGCCGCTTCTCGGCGCAATTACGTAGGTGGCCCGCCTCGCCGTCGCGGCGACGGCGCCGTTCGGGGCAGACGTGCTCGGGCGGCTCGCGGAACAGCATGAGATCGACTACCTGCTGACCCGGCCGGACCGCGGGCGCGGGCGTGGCCGCAGGGTGACTCCTACGCCGGCGAAGGAGGCCGCCGAGCGGCTGGGGATTCCGGTCCGGCAGCCCGAGCGGCTTGACGCGGGCTTCGAACCCGGTATCGAGACGGTGGTTGTGGTCGCCTATGGGCTGCTCGTGCCGAGTGACGCCTTGCAGGGCGCCCGCTGGCTCAACATCCACCCGTCGTTGCTGCCGCGCTGGCGTGGCGCCGCGCCGGTCGAACGGGCGCTGATGGCGGGCGACCCCGAGACGGGCGTCTCGGTCATCGAGCTCGTGGAGGAGCTCGACGCGGGCCCGATCGCGGCGCAGGAGCCGTTCGAGGTTGGGATCGACGACGACGCCGGAGCCGTCTTCGCCCGCGCTGCCGAGCTGAGCCCCGGGCTGATCGACGCCGCGCTCGAGAATTCACGGCCCTCGCCACAGGCCGGCGAAGGCATCACCTACGCGGAGAAGATTGACCCCGCCGACCGGGAGCTCGACTGGTCGCGGCCGCCGGAGGAGCTTCACAACCGCATTCGGGCGCTGTCGCCGCATATCGGCGCCCGCGGGGAGGTCGAGGGACGCCCAGTGATCGTCTGGCGCTCGCGGCTCGCCGACGGTCGGCTGGAGCTCCTCGAGGTGCAGCCAGAAGGCCGGCGCCGGATGACGTACGACGAATTCCTCCGCGGCCTGCGCTGATGGTCTCGCCTGCACGGCGAGCGGCCTACGAGACCGTGCTCCGCGTCTTCGAACAAGACGCGTACGCCGATCGCACACTGCGAACAGTCGCCGCAAGCCTCGACCAGCGCGACCGGGCGTTTGCGCAGCGGCTTTCTTACGGGACGATCCAGCGCGTTCGCACGCTCGACTACGCGATCGAGGAGCTCGGCAGGCGGCCGGTGCGAAAGCTCGACCCCCCTGTTCGGACGGCGCTCCGCCTCGGAGCGTACGAGCTCGGCTTTCTGGAGACGCCCCGGCATGCGGCCGCGAACGAGGCCGTCGAGCTGGTGCGCGTTGCACGGCTCGAACGCGCTGTCGCGTTCACGAATGCGGTCCTCCGTCGCGTCGGCGACGGGATCGCGGCCTTGCTCGAGAACCTGCCCGAGGGTGCGCTCAGGCACTCGTACCCGGACTGGGTCGAGCAGGTCTGGACACGCGACCTGGGACGCGACCAGGCTCTCGAGCTGATGCGGGCCCAGAACGAGGCGCCGGAGACGGTCGTGCGGCTGGTTCGAGGCGAGATCGACGGTGAGCCGACCGACGTGCCCGGTGCCTATCGAGTCGACCGGGTGGATGAACGGGCGCTGGCCGAGGGGCGGATCTGGCCGCAGAGCCGCGGCTCCCAACTCGCAGGGCTCGTCGTCGGCTCGCGCGAGGGCGAGCGGATTCTCGATCTTTGCGCCGCCCCGGGCGGGAAGGCGACTCAGCTCCTGGGCGAGGTGACAGCGGTGGAGAAGCACCCCGGCCGCACGCGGGAGCTCGAGGAGAACGCGGCTCGCCTCGGCGCCTCGAACGTCGGCGTCGTGTGCGCCGACGCACGCGATCTCCCGCCGGGGCTCCGCGACTACGACCGCGCCCTTGTCGACGCTCCCTGCTCGGGGCTCGGCGTGCTTGCCTCGCGTCCCGATTTGCGCTGGCGGACGGAGCCGCTGCCGGGGCTTCAGCTCGACCTGCTTCGCGCGGCGGTGGAGCGCGTTCGCCCGGGCGGGACAATCGTCTACTCGGTCTGCACGATCAACGCGGACGAGAATGAGGCTGTGGTCGACGCGTTGGGGCTGCCGCCCGAGCCGCTCGGTGAGGATTGGCCGCAATTCGCCCACCCACGGCGCCGGGAGTTCCTGCTGACGCGGCCGGACGTGCATGGGACGAGCGGCTTCTTCATCGCGAGGCTGCGCTCCTAAACTCCTGGCGTGGCGTGGGCCGAGTGGATCCGGACGGTCGAGGTCGAGCCCTCGCTCTATGCGGCCGATTTCTCCCGGCTGGGGGAACAGATCGACCAACTGCTCCAAGCAGGCGCCCGCGTCTTCCACTACGACGTCGGCGATGGGCACTTCGTCGAGCCGATCATCATCGGGCCGATCGTGCTCCAGTCGATTGGAGGCCTGATTCACGACGGGGGCGGCCGGGTCGACGTTCACTTGATGATCGAGACGCCGGAGCGGCACTTTCGCGCTTTTCGGGAGGCAGGCGGCGACAGCGTCACCTTCCACTACGAGGCGGTCGACGATGTGGCCGCGATCGCCGCCGCCGCACGCGAACACGGCCTCGGGGTCGGCGTCGCGTTGAAGCCGCAGACGCGGGTCGAGGAGGTGGCCGAAGCGGCGATCGATGCAGACGTCGACCTCGTCCTGTGCATGAGCATCGAGCCGGGATTCTCCGGACAACGGTTCATGCCGGAGGCGCTCGAGCGTCTCCGGCGGCTGCGGGACCTTTTGCCGGAACCGATCCAGCTCCAGGTCGACGGCGGCGTCAATCGCGAGAACATCCAGCAGGCGCGCGGGGCCGGGGCGAATCTGCTCGTTGCGGCGACCGCTGTCTTCGGCCAGGGCGATCCCGCGCTCGCCTACCGGGGCCTGGCGGACGCGTCCGTATGAACTTCCTCGAGCGGGCTCTCGAGCTCGCCGAGCGCGGGCGGGCCACGACTCAGCCGAACCCAGTGGTCGGCGCTGTGCTGGTGCGAGACGGCGAGGTCGTGGGCGAGGGCTGGCACAGGCGCAAGGGTGAGCCGCACGCCGAGGTGAACGCGCTGGCGGCCGCGGGCGATCGTGCACGTGGCGCGACGCTCTACGTCACGCTCGAGCCGTGCGCGCATTACGGTGCCACGGCGCCGTGTGCGCAAGCGGTGATCGACGCCGGCGTGGCGAAGGTCATCGTCGGAGCGCCCGACCCGAATCCGACTGCCGCAGGCGGATTGGAGCGGCTTCGGGAAGCGGGGATCGAGACCGAGCTAGCCGCCGGAGAGCTCGGTTTTCGGGCGCGGCAGCAGATCGAGGCCTGGCTCACCTGGGTGACGAAGCGCCGTCCCTTCGTCACCTACAAGGCTGCCACGACGCTCGACGGCCGCCTGACTCTGCCGGGGTCGCAGTGGATCTCCAGCGAGCAGAGCCGGCGGCTCGTCCACGAGCGGCGGGCTGCGTCCGATGCGGTCGCGGTCGGCATGGGGACCGTGCTTGCCGACCGCCCGGCCCTGACCGCCCGCGAGGTCGGCGCGGCACGGCAGCCGCGACGACTCGCTTTCGGGAGCGGGCCGTTGCCCGAGGGGGTCGACCTCGAGTTGCTCCCCGGGTCACTCGAGGAGGAGCTTGGGCGTCTCGCGGACGAGGGAGTGCAGTCGCTCCTGCTCGAAGGTGGGCAGACGCTTGCAACCTCGTTCCTGCGCGCGGGCCTGATCGACAAGCTGCTCGTCTTCGTCGCGCCCAAGCTCTCCGGCGCGGGGCCGACGCTGTTCGCCGAGCTGGACGAGCCGATCGCGTTGCTCCGTTTTGAGTCTCGCCGGGTTGGAGAGGACATTCTCTTGACGGCCTATGTCAACGAGCCCTGAAACCATCCGCGTGGGCGACCGAATCGTGAGCACGACCTCACGCTGGCTGGCTCAGCACCTCTCCGACGAAGAGCTTCGAGCGGACCTCGACGCGGTCGATCTGAAACTCCTCTCGCCCGACCAGGCGGAAGCGGTACTCGAGTTCCAGAACGAGCTGGACGTCGGCACCGAGCGACCGGCCCTCGAGATGATCGCCCGAGAGACGCTCGAAGCCGTCGCCGTCGGCGACTGAGCGCCGCTCAAAGGCTGAGGAACGCGGACGAGTGAAGACGGACGCGCACCGTTAAAAGGATCACGCGCGCGCATCCCCGCCCGGGTGGTGGCTGAGTCCACCCGCCACCCGCGGTGAGCGTATCCCGCAAAACCGCACGTGTCTGAGCCGTATCCGCGCCGATTTTGCGCCGATCGGGCCGGACGGAGCTCCGCGGGCCTGCATAGGCTTCGCCCCATGTTCACCGGGATCGTCCGCGAGCGGGGGAAGGTCGCATCGTTCGACGGGGGACGCCTCGTTGTCGAGAGCTCCCTCAACCCGACGGTTGGCGACTCGGTTGCGGTCGACGGCGTCTGCCTGACAGTCGCCGACCGCAAGAACGGGGAGCTCGCGTTCGACGTCATGCCGGAGACGCTTCGGCGCGCGAAGGCGTTCGGAACCGAGGTCAACCTCGAGACCGCGCTCCTCGCCGGTGATCCGCTCGGCGGCCACTACGTCCAAGGGCACGTGGACGGTGTCGGTCGCGTGCGCGGTATCGAGCCGGAGGAAGACAGCCGCCGTGTCACGATCGAGGCGCCACAGGACGTGCTCCGCTACTGCGTCGAAAAGGGGTCGATCACCGTCGACGGCGTCTCGCTCACGATCACCGGTCTCAGCGACGATGCGTTCGAGGTCGCCCTCGTTCGGCACACGCTCGACACCACGACGCTCGGGTCGCTCGAGCCCGGGGACGAGGTGAACCTCGAGGTCGACGTGCTCGCGAAGTACGTGGAGCGGCTCACGGCCAGATGAGGCTCGAGCCGCTCTACCGCGTCGAGTTCTCGTATCCGGAGCACTACGACATCGACGGCCCCGATGTCGGCGGCATCTTCCTGGCCGAGGGTCACTGCGAGGGCGCTCTGACCGGCCGCTTTCGCGGGCTGAACCACCCACGGCTTCGCCCTGACGACGTTTACCTGCCCAACTTCCAGGGCGTGATCGAGACCGAGGACGGCGCGAAGATCGCCTTCGACTACCGCGGCTACGGCCGCGCACGGGACTACGGGCGGGAGGTTGTCGGAACGGCATTCCACTCGACAGGGGACGAGCGCTATGCCCGCCTCAACGACGCTGTCGCGGTACTGAGCGGCGAGGCCCGAGAGCGAACCATCAGGCTCGAAATCGCAGAGCTCCTGTGGGAGCCGCCGGCAAGATGAGCCACGGTACGATCCAGCAAATGGCAACGGAGCTCGAAACGCAGGCGCTTTTCGCGACCGTCGAGGAGGCGATCGACGACATCCGCGAGGGGAAGTTCGTGGTCGTCGTCGATGCGGCCGACCGTGAGAACGAGGGCGACCTGACAATTGCGGCCCAGTTCGCGACGCCCGAGGCGATCAACTTCATGGCCACGCACGGCCGCGGCCTGATCTGCCTCTGCCTGACCGAAGACCGCTGCGACGAGTTGGGCCTGCAGCCGATGACCGAGCGAAACGAGACGCCCTTCGGGACCGCCTTCACCGTCTCGATCGAGGCGCGCGAGGGGATCGCCACAGGCATCTCGGCGCACGACCGCTCACGCACGATCCAGGTTGCGATCGACCGCAGCAAGGGAGCGGGCGATCTCGTCCGGCCGGGCCACATCTTTCCGCTTCGCGCCCGCGACGGCGGCGTCCTTCAGCGCGGCGGCCAGACCGAGGCATCTGTCGATCTCGCGCGGCTGGCCGGGTTGATCCCGGCCGGGGTCGTCTGCGAGATCATGAACGAGGACGGGACGATGGCCCGGGTGGACGATCTGATCCCGTACTGCGAGCGCCATGGGCTGAAGCTGATCACCGTCGCCGACCTGATCGAGTACCGCCGACGGCACGAGAAGCTCGTCGAGCGGACGACGGCGGTGCGGATGCCTACGGCCTATGGCGAGTTCACGGCCGTCGCCTTTCGCGAGAAGCTGACCGGCAAGCACCACGTCGCGCTGGTGAAGGGCGACGTCGACGGCGCGCGCGATGTGCTCGTCCGGGTCCACTCCGAGTGCCTGACCGGCGACGTCTTCCACTCGCTGCGCTGTGACTGCGGCGAGCAGCTCGAACAGGCTCTGATTCAGCTCGCGCGGGAGGATCGTGGTGTCCTGCTCTACATGGCCCAGGAGGGGCGGGGGATCGGCCTGCTCAACAAGCTGAAGGCCTACGAACTGCAGGAGAATGGTCTTGACACCGTCGAGGCGAACCTCGAGCTCGGCTTTCCGGCGGATGCGCGAGACTGGGGGATCGGCAACCAGATCCTCGCCGACCTCGGCCTGACCACGATCCGGATCCTGACGAACAACCCAAAGAAGATCAGCGGGCTGGAGGGGTACGGCCTGACGGTCGTCGAGCAGGTGCCGATCGAGGTGCCACCAAACGTGGAGAACCGTCGCTACCTCGTCGCCAAGCGGGACAAGCTGGCGCACAGGCTGCACCACCAGGATCTGCGCTTCGACGAGTCGGAGCGAGACGCGTGACCGAGCAGCACTGGCCCGGCGAGGAGCGGATCGCCGCGACCGACCAGGATGAGTTGGGGGCAGAGGAGCCGCAGTCCGAGGTCGACGGTGCTCCCAGCGAAGACGAGGGCGCGGCGCCCGAACCCGAGTCTGAGGCCGACCCCCTGCCGCTCGGGGAGCCGGCGGACGAGCCGGCAGAACAGCGTCGCGACGGCGACACGCCCGTGCCCGAGGAGGCGCCGGCCGAAGAGGACGAGCTTCCACGCCTACGCCCTCCGGGCCATGCGGCGGGTGAGCTTTCGATCCGGGACGGCTACGGCGTTATCACCGGCTCCGCGGACGGCGGGCGTCGCGCGGTCGGCATCGTCGTCAGCCGCTTCAACGGCGAGGTGACGAACAGGCTGCTCGAGAGCGCGTTCGACGAGCTCGAGCTGGCAGGTGTGGCCCGCGAGGCGGTGACGGTCGTGCAGGTTCCGGGGGCGTTCGAACTTCCGCTCGGAGCGATGGCGCTTGCCAAGACCCGTCGTTTCGCCTGCATCATCGCCCTGGGCTGCGTAATCCGCGGCGAGACGCCGCATTTCGACTACGTCGCAGGCGAAGCGGCGAGCGGCCTGCAGCTCGCGGCGCTCGAGACGGGGATTCCGGTCTCCTTCGGCGTTCTCACGCTCGAGTCCGCGGAGCAGGCAGACGAGCGGGTGGGTAAGGGCGCCGAGGCGGTCCGCACCGCGCTCGAGATGGCCGACCTCTTCTCGCAACTGCGAGCCAACGCGACTACCGGGTAGGAGGCCTCGTTAGCTAGACTCCGCCGCCGTGTCCAAGGTCTGCTCAGTGTGTGGGAAGAAGCCGGGTTTCGGGAACAACCGCAGCCACTCGATGGTGGCCACCAAGCGGCGATTCAACCCCAACCTCCAGCGTGTCCGGGTGCTCTTGGACGGCAAGGCGACGCGCGCCTACGTCTGCACGCGGTGCCTCAAAGGCAACAAGGTCCAAAAGGCCTTGTAGCAACCCCTCTGCGCGCACCCCGCGTCTAACGCAGGAATGGAACGGGCTGAGCCACAGCTCTCCACCTCGCTCGGCCGGATCACGGTCTCGACCGGCGTGATCGCACAGATCGTCTGGCAGACGGCGGCGCGCTGTTACGGCGTTGTCGGCATGGGCGGCGGCGCTCGCGCCAAGGTCGGACGGCTGCTGCCGCGGAGCCGCGGCGTGCACGGGATCTCCGTCTCCGGCGAGGGCGACACGGTCTCGCTGGACCTGCACGTCGTCGTCGAGCACGGGCTGAACCTCGCGGAGGTTGCGGCAACCATCCGCTCGCAGGTGCAGTACGAGGTCGAGCGCCTGACCGGCCTGCGCGTTGCGGCGGTGGACGTTCACATCCAGGACGTCCGCCAGTCGGCATGAGCCGACTGGGGGAGGGGGTTAGGGGGAACCGGGAGGTTCACCCTCGAGCAATCCTCGGCGCGCGCGGCGAGTTCAGCGGCGCGGGGTCCGAGGCGTACTCAGAGAAAGAAGGGGGACCACGGGGGAAACATGGTTTCCCCCATGCGACCGAGCCGGAGGCGAGGGAGCAGTCAGCGTGAACGATCGCGAGGCCCTGCTCGAGCTCTTGCGCGGCGCGGTGGCCGCGATCGGCCGCAGCCGAGCGCGCATCGACGACCTCAACGTCTATCCCGTTCCGGATGGGGACACAGGGACGAACCTCGCCTTGACCGCGGAGGCTGTCCTCGACGTTCTGCAAGCCTCGAGCGCCGAAGACCGCGCGACGCTGGCGCGGGAGGCGACCCGGGCCGCGCTGATGGGGGCGCGGGGAAACTCAGGCGTGATTCTCTCCCAGATCGTCCGCGGGATCGGGGAATCGCTTGCGGGCGAGGGCGGGGACGCGAATGGCGGTCCGATCGACGGTCCACGAGTTGCGCGGGCGCTGCGTGCAGGCTCGGACGCGGCCTACCGCGCGGTGCGCGAACCAGTAGAGGGGACGATGCTGACGGCAATCCGCACACTCGCGGAGACGGCGGAGGCCGAGCAGTCACGGCCGGTCGCCGACTTGCTGGAGCACCTTGTCGGGCGCGGCGAAGCGGCCGTCGAACGAACACGAGAGCAGCTCGACGTTCTCCGCGAGGCGGGCGTGGTGGACGCTGGCGCGGCCGGCCTGATCGAGCTCTTGCGCGGAATCGCCTCGGTCGTCGCCGGCCAGCCGTTGCCGGCGGCTCCGACGGTTGCCGAGCCCGCGGTCGAAGCCGCCCATCAGGAGCTCTCACGCTACCGCTACTGCACCACCTTCGTGATCGACGGGGATCTCGATCCCGATGCGCTGGAATCGAAGTACGAGCGGCTCGGAGACTCGTTGCTCGTCGTCGGTGACCAGCACGCGCTCAAGGTGCACGTCCACACGGACGACCCGGGAGCGGCGCTCGCGATCGGGACCCGCGCGGGAAGGATCGAGAACGTCGAGATCGCCGACATGCACCGCCAGACCGAAGCGCGTGAGCGGCGGCTGCTGGCCGCGGTTCCGGACCCGCCACACGTGTCGGATGCGGTCGCGGTCGTCGCGGGCGAGGGAAACCGCCGGCTGTTCGAGAGCCTCGGCGCGGCGAAGATCGTCGCCGGCGGTCCGACGATGAACCCGCCGGCGGCCGATCTCGTCGCGGCAGTCGAGGCGACCGACGCGGGCGAAGTGCTCGTGCTTCCGAACAATCCCAACGTCGTGCTCGCCGCGGAACAGGCGGCAGCACTCGCCTCGAAGCCCGTCCTCGTCGTCCCGACGACGTCGATGCAGGCGGGCCTTGCGGCGCTCGTCGCCTTCGACCCGTTGCACCCGGCCGACGAGAATCAGCCGGTGATGGCGGAGGCGGCTTTGCGTGTCGCCACCGGCGCGGTGACCACGGCTTCTCGCGCCGTGCATCTGAACGGTCGCGTCGTCGACACGGGCCAGTTTCTCGGCCTCCTAGACGGCGAGCCGGTCGCCGGAGGATCCGAGTTCGGGCCCGTGGCAAAGGCCGTCCTGGAGAGCCTGCTTGCGGAACCGCGAGAAGTCGTCACTCTCCTGACCGGTGCGGACGAGCCGGACCTCTCGCAGCTACTCGCCGAGCTCGAGCAAGCGCACCCCGAGATCGAGATCGAGGTTCACAAAGGCGGCCAGCCGCACTACGCGCTCCTCGCATCAGCCGAGTAGATCGGTAGATTCGACCAGGTGCCGATCCGGGTCGTCCTAGTCGAGGACAACCAGGTCTTCCGCGATGGTCTAGAGCTCGTGCTGGGACTGCGTTCCGACATCCAGATCGTCGGTGCGGCCGTTGACGGACCCGAAGCGGTGGAGCTGGCGCGCGAGCTGCGTCCCGACGTCGTGCTGATGGACTACCGGCTGCCCGGAATGGACGGCGTCGAGGCCACCGCGGCACTGCTTGAGGCGTACCCTGACGCCGCGGTGATCGGGCTCACGCGGGCGGCGGGTCTGACCCCCGCGGAGTAGCCGTGAATTTGACGACGGCGAACACGGCGATCGTCGTCGATTCGACGGCGGACTTCCCAGAGGCTCCACAGCGCTATCCGAACTGGCGCATCGTGCCGCTGTACGTCCGGTTCGGCGTCGAGAGCTTTCGCGACTATGTCGAGCTGGGACCCGCCGACTTCTACGCACGGCTCCGTGGCTCGGCGGTCATGCCGACCACTTCGCAGCCGACTCCGGCCGACTTTCACGCCGTCTACGAGGAGCTGGCCGAGTACAAGCGCGTCTACTCGCTCCACATCGCCGGCACGCTCTCCGGCACGGTCGAGAGCGCGCAGGCGGCTTCGCAGGAGTTCGGAGACCGGATCCGCATCGTCGACACGGAGACGGCTTCCGCTGCGGTGGCTATGCTGGGCCTCTCGATCCAGAGGGGGCTCGAGCGGGGCACGACCGACGAGAAAGTCGAGGCGCTCGTCGAGCGCCATCGACGCGACTCGCAGCTCATCTTCACGCTCGACACGCTCGACTACCTGGCGCGTGGCGGCCGAATCGGCCGCGCATCGGCGTGGGCCGGCCAGCTCCTAAAGGTGAAACCGATCCTCACGATCCGCGGTGGCGAGGTGGTTCCTCTTAAGCGGGTCCGTGGCAACCGGCGCGCCTTCGAGGAGTTCATCGTTGCGTTCGAGGCCGGGTCGAGCGACGGGCCGAATCTTCGGGTGGCGATCGCGCACGCGGACGCACCCGACCGCGCCGACGCGCTGAGGGAGTTGGCGCGGCGGACACGGCCGCAGGCGCAGCTCGAGCTCGTCACGAGTCTCGGCCCGGTCGTCGGCACGCACGCGGGGCCCGGCACGGTTGGCCTGTTCTGGTTCGAGGATGACTGAGCCGCTACGCGCTTTCGCGGGCACGGAGCCTCCTGCGCGCTGGCCGCCTACGCGAGGCCGCTTGCGCCCCGAGGCCGTCCAGCGGTCCCTCGACACGCTCCCGGGGGTCGGCCCCGCGTTGCGCGGCAAGCTTGCGAAGCTCGGGCTTCGGACGGTGCGCGACCTGTTCGAGCACCGTCCACGCGGGTACCAGCAGGCGGTCGGGGAGACGCCGATCTCGGAGCTGTTCGGCGAGGACGAAGCCGTGATCGCGGGCGAGGTCCGCCGCGTCTCCATTCGGCCGACCCGGCGCCGGCTGACCGTACTCAAGGCGGCTGTGCGTGACGACAGCGGTGAGATCTCGGCCGTCTGGTTCAACCAGCCCTGGCTCGCCGACAAGCTGCAGCCCGGAACAAGGCTGCGACTGCGTGGCCAGTTGCGCCGGAACGAGTTTCACGTCCGTTCCTACGACCTGAACGGTGCCGCCGCGACCGCCGACTTCGCGCCGGTGTACCCGGCGAGTGAGGAGGTGACGTCGCCTCGGCTGCGGGCGCTGGTCGAGAGCGCGCTGCCGCAGGCACGGGATTTCGGCGACTCGCTGCCGGCCTCGTTCCGGGCGAGAGAGCGGTTGCCCCTCCGTTACGACGCCCTGGTCGCCCTCCATCGCCCGCGTGACGCCGAGGAGGCCGAGCGGGCGAGGCGCCGGCTCGCGCTCGACGAGTTGCTCCTCCTCCAGGTCGGGCTGGCGCGCATTCGCGAAGGAACGGAGGCCGCCACGGCGCCGGCGCTCGGCGAGCCTGGCGAGCTCGTGGGGCGCTACCGCGAGGTGCTGCCGTTCGAGCTGACGAACGATCAGGAGCAGGCGATCGGAGAGATAGATGCCGACCTCGCTGCTGCAAAGCCGATGCAGCGACTGCTCCAGGGCGACGTCGGGTCGGGGAAGACCGTTGTCGCGCTCTACGCGCTGCTCCGCGCGGTCGACGCTGGGAAGACCGGCGCGCTGATGGCGCCGACGGAGACGCTCGCCGAGCAGCATTTCTTGACGCTCGAGCCGATTTGCGCGGAGCTCGACGTGCGGGCGGCGCTGCTGACCGGCTCGGTCAAAGGGGAAGTGGAGGGCGCGCAGATTCTCGTCGGCACGCACGCGCTGATCCAGGAAGGTGTCGCCCTCGATCAGCTTGCGGTGGCCGTTGTCGACGAGCAACACCGGTTCGGTGTTGCGCAACGAGGCGCTTTGGCTGCCGGCCGCTCGCCGCACGTTCTCCACATGACCGCGACGCCGATCCCGCGCACGCTCGCGCTGACCGTGTACGGCGATCTCTCGGTGACGGAGATCGCGAAGCCGCCCGCGAACCGCAAGCCGATCGTGACCAGCTGGGTGACCGACGAGCGCGGCCCGGAGGCGTACCGGCGCTTGCGCAAGCATCTCGACGACGGGCGGCAGGCGTATGTCGTCTGCCCCCTGATCGAGGAATCGGAGACCTCCCAGGCGCGAGCGGCGGAGGCCGAGGCGGAGCGTTTGCGGCGGGCGGAGCTGAAGGACTACCGAGTCGGTCTCCTCCACGGCCGCCTGCGACCTCGCGAGCGTCGGGAGCTGATGGCGCGCTTCAAGGCTCGAGAGCTCGACGTGCTCGTGTCGACGACGGTGATCGAGGTCGGCGTCGACGTACCGAACGCGACGATCATGATCGTGCAAGAGGCCGACCGGTTCGGCCTCGCGCAGCTCCACCAACTCCGGGGCCGGGTGGGCCGCGGAGCCGAGCAGTCGTACTGCCTGCTCGTCTCCCGGGCCAAAGAGGAGCTGACCGACAATGCCCGTGAGCGGTTGCAGGCGCTCGTCGAGACGACGGATGGGTTCGAGCTCGCGGAGAAGGATCTCGAGTTGCGCGGCGAGGGCCAGCTGCTCGGCACACGCCAGGCCGGCCTCTCGGAGTTCCGCTTCACCCGGTTACGCGCCGATCGGGGATTGCTGGAGCAGGCACGCGCGCTGGCCGACGAGCTAGTGCGTTACGAGGGCCCGCTGAACGACGAGATCGAACGTTTCTTCGCCGGGGCCGAGGCCGAGTCGCTTGCGTGACCGCACCGCAGTTCGTTCGGGTCTGACCCGACGAACTGCCCCGCGGCGACATGGCTAGCGTAACGAAACCGCGACGTTTCGTCCACAGCCCGGGCCTCGGCACCATGCAGGCATGAGAATCATCGCGGGATCGAACAAGGGCGCGCGCATCTTTGCCCCGAGGGGACATGACACGCGTCCTACGGCCGACCGCGCCCGCGAAGCGGCCTTCAACCTGATCGGTCCCGTCGACGGCGCCTCCGTACTCGACCTGTTCGCGGGCTCCGGAGCCATGGGCCTGGAGGCGCTCTCCCGGGGTGCGGCAAACGCCGTCTTCGTCGAGAACGATCGCGAGGCCTGCCGCACCATCGACCGCAACCTCGACAAGCTCCGCCTCACCGGCGCGAGAGTGATCCAGCAGGACGCCCTACGGGCTCTCGCTGCCGAGGCAGCCGCCGGTCACCGCTACGATCTCGTGCTGGTCGATCCGCCCTACGAGATGTTTTCTTCCCTGCAAAACAGGCTTTCCAGTTACCTCCCAGCCGTCCTCAGCGATGACGGTCTCGTCGTCGTCGAGACGGGCGCGAAGCACGAGCCGAAGCTGCCGCCCCTGATAAAGCGCACCAGCCGGCGCTACGGCTCCGTCCGCATCACGCTCTTCGCGAGACGCCCGTGATCACAGCCATCTACCCCGGCACGTTCGACCCAGTCACGAACGGCCACGTCGACGTGATCCAGCGCGCCGCGGGCATCTTCGACCGGCTCGTGATCGGCGTCGTCGGCACTCCGCAGCACAAGCAGCCGATGTTCACCCTCGACGAACGCGTCGCCTTCCTGAAGGAGGCTCTCGAGGGACTGAAGAACGTCGAGGTCGATGTCTTCTCCGAGCTCGTTGTCGACTTCGCACGCAGGTGGGAGGCGAAAGCGATCGTCAAGGGGCTGCGCGTGATCTCGGATTTCGAGTGGGAGTTCCAGATGAACCAGCTCAACCGGACCCTTGCGCCCGAGGTCGAGACGGTTTACGTGATGGCGAGCCCGGAGGTCAGTTTCGTCTCCTCGAGCGGGGTGAAGGAGATCGCCTCGTTCGGAGGAAAGGTAGACGGCCTCGTCCCGGCCGTGGTCGCGAAGAGGTTCGTGGAGATGTTCCCTGACGGCCGGCCGGGGACGCCTGAGAAACCAGGGGAATGAACGAGACCCAGCGACTCGAGAGCCTCCTCGCCGGAGGCAACGGTGGCAGCGTGAGGTTGCTCCGACGGGATGCGCAAGAGCTCGCTCAAAAACTGAAGGTCCGAGGCAACCCAGGCGCTGCCGCAATGCTCGTCGAACGGCTCAACTCGCCGGGCGACGTCGATCTCAACGCTGACGAAGCGAGAACCCTGCTCGAGCAGCTGCGCTCGAGCGGCCGCCGCTGGGTTTTTGGAAGCAACGAGGCACGGGAACTCGCGCTCAAGGCGCCGGAAGCCGAACCGCAACCGGAGCCACACGCCGAACTACAATCAGAACCAGAACCAGAACCAGAACCAGAACCAGAACCAGAACCAGAACCAGAGCCCGAGCCCGAGCCAGAACCAGAGCCCGAGTCCGAACCAGAGCCCGAGCCGGAACCGGAGCTCGAGGCCGAGCCCGAACCAGAGCCCGACCCAGAACCCAAGCCCCCACCGGAACCGCAACAAAAGCGCGGCTTCTTCAGCCGACTTTTCGGCAAGAGTGACGAATAGTGCTTCCTCTGTAAACTCCGAAGATTCATGGACGTACTCGTTCTCATCGACAAGCTCGACGACCTCGTGCACAACGCGAAGGCCGTGCCGCTGACCGACCAGGTCCGCATCGACCGCGAGGAGATCTACGACATCCTCGACCAGATGCGGGCGACGATCCCGGAGGAGATCAAGCAGGCCCGCTGGATCGTCAAGGAGCGGCAGGAGATGCTCGCCGAGGCGAAGCGGGAGTGCGACAGGATCCTCGGCGAGGCGCGCGAGCAGGCGGTTCGCGAGGCCTCGCAGACGGAGATCGTCAAGC
>WNFX01001180.1_pt1 | contig 38694 bp, 33 predicted proteins | sample 5400111 | NCBI WGS metagenome assembly WNFX01 (sample SAMN13153363, study PRJNA577476) | soil metagenome | isolation source: 40 cm soil or saprolite under grassland replicate 1 | place: USA:California | collected 2016-06-15
CAGTGCGGCGACGCCGTGACGAACGTGTCGGACATTAGTTCTGACTCCCTCCCGTTCCGGCCCCGATCTCATCCACGCGCCGCTTGCGCAGACCGACGAGCGCCAGCAGGCCGAGCACTGCGCCGCCGGCCGCCGCGAAGCTGCCACTGCGCTGCAGGTTCCGGCTGGGAAGCTTCGGGTCTTTCGGCAGACCGTAGACCTCCGGCTCATCCACGAGGAGATAGAACGAATTGAGACCACCGAGCGGGCCTTTCGGGTCGTCGCCGTACAGCCGGGCGCGCTGCTCGCCCTGGGCTTTGAGCTGCACCAGACGCTTGTTCGCCCGCTCGCGCAGCTCGGTGATCGGCCCGAACTGAATCGAATCGGTGGGGCAGGCCTTGGCGCAGGCCGGCTCCAGCCCCACCTGCATCCGGTCGTAGCAGAGCGTGCATTTCTGCGCCGTTCCCGCGGCCGGGTTCATGTCGATCACGCCGAACGGGCAAGCGGCGATGCAGGCGCGGCAGCCGTTGCACACATCCGACTGGATCACCACGGTGTCGAACTCGGTGCGAATGATCGCGCCGGTGGGACAGACCTCGAGGCAACCCGCCTGCACGCAATGCTTGCACACGTCGCTCATCATCAGCCAGCGGCCGTTGTAGGGACCGTCGAACTGCTCGATGAACTTGACGTGACGCCAGTGCGTGCCGTCGAGCTTGCGCGTGTTGTCGTAGCTGTCGCCCGATAGCTGCGTCACGCCGCCGTTCGTGGCGGGGAGCTGGTTCCAGTTCTTGCAGGCGACCTCGCAGGCCTTGCAGCCGATGCAGATCGTCGTGTCGGTGAAGAACCCCATGGCCTCTGGCATATCAGGCTTTCTCCACGTTGCACACAAATGCTTTGCCTTCGTGGATCGAGACGTTGGGATCGCCGACCCAGGACGTCAGGTCATTTACCACATCGCCCGTGGACAAGCCGCTCCAGCCCCAGTGCCATGGCATGCCGACGTGGTGAATCGGCTTCCCGGCGATGTGCATCACGCCGATGCGATCCGTCACGAGCGCCTTCGCGCGGACGTGTCCTCGTGGGCTCGAGACGATCACCCAGTCGAGATTCCGGATCCCCTTCTCCGCCGCGAGCGCCCTGCCCATCTCGATGAACAACTCGGGCTGCAGCTCGGCGAGCCACGGCAGCCAGCGGCTCATCGCGCCGGCGAGGTACATCTCCGTGAGCCGGTACGTCGTGATGACGTGCGGGTACTTCGGGTCGCCGACACTCGCCAGCGGGTTCCAGGCTTTGCCGGCCGACCAGACCTTGTGGACCGGACTCATCTGATGTTTGGGATACAGCACGTTTTGCACGGGCGACTCGTGCGGCTCGTAATGCGTGGGCAGCGGGCCGTCCACCAATCCCGTGGGCACAAACAGCCATCCCCTGCCGTCGCCGCGCATGATGAATGGCTGGGAGCCGGACAGGGCGTCCAGTCCGATGCCGTCCGGCTTCGGTTGCGCGTCGGGCGCCTTGGTCGCGGCGAAGTCGGGCACATCGTAGCCGACCCACTTCCCACGCGGCGGGGCGACGCCGGTCTTCGGATCGGGAGGATTCACGAACGTCGGATCCCACCAGACCCAGCGCTTGCGCTCGCTCCACGGATTGCCGCGCAGGTCGGCCGACGCGCGGTTGTACATCACGCGCCGGTTGGCGGGCCACGCCCAGCCCCACTTGAGGTGCGCCCCGGGCACGCCCGGTGGATCGGGCTCGCGCCGCGCGCTCATGTTTTGATCGGGCGCCGGATAGCACCCGCAGTAGATCCACGAGGCGCACGTCGTCGAGCCGTCGTCCTTGAGCGCGGCGAAGCCCGGCAGGTGCTGGTGAGGGTCCGCTGTCATATAACCGTTGATCTCGCGCAGGACCTTCAGGGCGTCGGGCTCTCCCGGATAGATCGCCTTCACGCCGGGGTCCGGATCGAAATCCCACAGTAGGTTGTTCCATCCCTGGTCCCTGGGGGCGGTGCTGCCGGCGTACGCCTTCTTCAGGCGCTTCGCGAGGTTGTGGTAGAACCAGGTGTCGGTGCGGCAGTCCCCCGGCGCGTCGACCGCTTTGGAATGCCACTGCAGCATGCGCTGCGTGTTCGTGAAGCTGCCGTCGTACTCCGCGATCTGCGTCGACGGGAAGAAGAAGATCTCGGTCTTGATGTCGCCGACGTGGACGCGGCCGTCCTTCACCTCCGGCGCCTGATACCAATAATTCGCGGTTTCGGTGAGCCAGTTGTCCTTGACGACGAGCCAGTCGAGCTGGCGGAGGGCAAGGCGCGTGGCGTTGCCGTTCAGTGACGTGGCCGGGTTCTGCCCGACGCAACACATCCCCTTGACCTTGCCTTCGGCCATGGCCGCGAACGTCGCGATGTGGGAGTGATCCCCCAGAATCTTGGGATGCCAGTCGTAACCGAAGTCGTTGTCCGCCGTCGCGGCGACGCCGTACATCGACTTCAGGTACGAGACGAGGAATTTGGGCGTGTTGCCGTAGTAGCTGGTCGGCGTCGTCTCGGCCGCCATGTACGCCCGCAGCGATTCGTGGGGGCGCAGCGCCGAGGGCGCGTTCATGTAGCCGTGAATGCTGTGGTACAGCGTCGGGACGTCCGTCGAGCCCTGGATCGCCGCATGACCGCGCAGCGCCATGACTCCGGCGCCGGGGCGGCCGACGTTGCCGAGCAGCAGCTGCAGCAGCGCGCAGCAGCTGATCATCTGCACACCATACGTGTGCTGGGTCCAGGCGACCGCGTAGGCGAACGCGCTGGTGCGGTCGCGCCCCGAGTTTGCGAGCAGCGTTTCGGCGACCTGGATGAACTTTTCTTTTGGCGAGCCACACACCTGTTCGACCATCTCCGGCGTGTAGCGGCTGAAGTGCCGCTTCAAGATCTGGAAGACGCAGCGCGGGTCTTGCAGCGTCGGGTCCCTGTGGGCCGGGCCCGGCTTGAGCGAACGGACGAGATCGTCGAATGGCGGCCCCGCGCGGCGGGCAATCAGGTCTTCGGTCTTGGGACCGGGCGGTTTCGGGTCGCGCTCGTACTGCCAGGACGCGGTGTCGTAGCGCCCCTGGAAACCGTTGTACGGCCACCCCGGGGGCTCGCTGAACGTGCCGAGTCCGGAAAAGACACCTTCCAACTCTTCGGTGTCCTTGAAGTCCTTGTTGATGATCGTCGCCGCGTTGGTGTAGTTGACCACGAACTCCCTGAAGAAGGGCTCCGTGTTCCAGCGCCGGCTGTTGACGACGTAATTGATGAGCCCGCCCAGGAACGCGATGTCGGAGCCGGCGCGGATCGGGACGTGCAGGTCCGCCACGGCACTGGTACGGGTGAACCGCGGATCCACATGGATCAGCTTCGCGCCATTCAGCTTGGCCTTCATGGGCCAGCGGAACGCCACGGGGTGGCACTCCGCCATGTTCGAGCCCATGATCACGAAGCAGTCGGTGTGCTCCAGGTTGCGCGGATACAGCGTCGCGGCACCACGACCCAGCCGTGTCCCCAGACCGGGGACGCTAGAGCTGTGTCATATCCTGGCCTGGTTCTCGATGGCGACGATCCCGAGGCCGCGCCAGAACTTCTGGCACACGTGGTTGAACTCGCTGTCGAGCGTCGCGCCGCCGAGCGCGAACAGCGCCGGCGTCATGTTCACCGCTTTCCCGTTGGGGAGCTTCTCGATGAACGTGTCGTCGCGCGTCTTCTTGATCAGCTCGGCGACGCGGTCCATCGCCCACTCGAGCTCGACGACTTCCCAGCCCGAGGCGCCGGGCTTGCGATGCAGGCATTTCGTCTGGCGGTTCGGATTGACGTGGAGCTGGTAAATCGCCGCGCCCTTCGGGCAGAGCGTGCCTTCGTTGTGGGGGCTGCGCGGATCGCCTTCGATGTTGACGATGCGGCCGTCCTTCACCTGAACCAGCGTCGCGCACCCGACCGAGCAGAACGGACAGATGCTCGGCACCGACTTCGCATCCCGAATGCGGAGCTCTTGCGCCTCGGCGCGAGCAGGCGCGAGCGTCGCGCCGAGGCCGACCAGCCCACCGATCGCGGTGCCGGCGCCCGCGCCGGCGGTCACGCGTAGGAAATCGCGTCGACTGACCTGCATACGGCCCCCTAGAAATCGAACCGCGTGCTGAACAGGACCTGGTTGCCCGACAGGATATTCCCGCTGCCGAGCTTGACCTCGTTGTGCAGCCACTCGAGACCCACCGAGTACGGGCCCGCCGGCTTGTAACGGATCATGGGGGTGAACGTCCAACTGCTGAAGCGGCGGGCCGCGACCGGAATCGTCGTCGTCCCGTTGGCCTCCGTTACCGCGGTGGCTGGGAGGCTGGCCAGTTCTGTTGAGTCAGGCCGGTCGGTCCCGTAGAAGCCCCACACGCTCCACTTGCTGTTCAACGCGTAACCGGCCTGGAGCCAGGCGCCCCATCCCTTGAAGTCCCCGAACTGGACGATCTGGGCGATGTGGTGCGCCATTCCCGAGCCGATATACGCATTGCCTTGGAGCGTCAGGTCGCCCCGGGTCGTGTTGGCGCCCAGCTCAACCATGTAGCTCTTGATGCCGGGGTTGACCTTGTTATCGACGTGGGCCACGAGGTACCCGCCCCACTTCGAGGTGCTGTAGTCGAATCGTCCTTCGATCTGCGGCCCGGCACGCTCGCCTGCGCTGGTCGACGTGTCCGAGCCGTTATCGTTGCTCCAGGAGCCGCTGAGCAGGGCGACCTGGATCCGCGTCGTCGCGCGCGCGGCCGGCGCGCTGAGCGTCTTCATGAACCTCACCTGGGTGAACCGCCAGCCGACGAATCCGCCGGACCCGTGCCCCAACGGGAACGCGATGTGGGACGTCGATACGGGGACGTTGCCGAACAGCAGGTCCCAGTCCTGGCCGATGCGGAGCGTGGTGCGGCCGTTGGTGAGGTCGGCGTACGCGAGGCGGAGCCGGGGCTGTGGTTGCTCGTCGCTGAAGGCGCCCGTACCCGCGAAAGTGCCGAAGAAATCCAGCTCCGCGGTGGCGTTGCCGCGCCACCCCTTGCTGACTTCGGGGCCGGCGAGCGCCACGCTGAGACGCGTGTTGCGCGCGTCACCGCCGTGCACCCAGTTGGGCCGCTCGGCAAGGACAAAATTCGCCTTTTGCCCGCCGCCGAGCCCGAAGATGGCATCGTCGACGAAGAACGTGGCGTTCACGATGCCGCGAAACGTGATCGCGATGCCCTGGGTCGTCTTGACGTCTTGTGCGAGTGCGGTGGCGGGGAGTACGACTACTGCGGCGAGCCAACAAAGGAGTCTCGAACGCATTGCGACCTCCTCATAGCAGCAGGTCCGTGACGCGATTCGGTACCACTTGTGCCACGTTACGTTGTCATGGACGACACGCGGGCGTCAAGGCCCCGGCGGAGCCTTGACTGCCGCGCTCGGAGGACGTCGTTTTGGAGGCCCAACGAGCAAAGGACTGAACCATGGCCTGGACCCAGGTTTACGATCCGTTGCACAATTGGATCCTGTCGACTCTCGTTGCAGCTCTACCGATCCTCGTGTTGTTCGGCCTGCTGGCAGGGCTGCGGGTGAAGCCCCATTGGTGTGCGATCGCCGGGGCCGGGACCGCGGTGCTCGTGGCCGTCTCCGTCTTCGGGATGCCGGTCTCGCTCGCCAGCATGAGCTTCCTGTACGGCGTCGGGTTCGGCGTCCTGAAGATCGCGTGGATCGTGCTCGCGGCCGTGTATCTCTACGACATTTCCGTCTTCACCGGCCAATTCGAGATCATGAAGGAGTCGGTGGCGGGTATCACGGCCGACCGGCGCCTGCAGCTGCTGCTCGTGGCGTTCTGCTTCGGCGCCTTCATCGAGGGCGCGGCCGGGTTCGGCGCTCCGGTGGCGATCGCGGGCGCCTTCATGATCGGCCTCGGCTTCCAGCCGTTCCAGGCGGCGGCGCTCAACCTGATCGCCAACACGTCGCCCGTCGCCTGGGGGGCCATCGGAACGCCCGTACACACACTGGCGGCGGTTTCGGGCCTCCCGGAGTCCGACCTGAGCGCCATGATCGGCCGCATCCTGCCGATCACGGGCATCATCGTCCCCTTCTGGCTGGTGCGCGCGATGGTGGGCTGGGCCGAAACGTTCGAAGTCCTCCCCGCCATCCTCGTCGTCGGCGTGTCGTTCAGCGTCACGCAGTATCTCTGGTCCAACCACGTCGACTCGAACCTGGTCGACATCGCCGGGGGCGTCATCTCGCTGCTCGCGACCGTGGTCTTCCTCCGGTTCTGGCGACCGAAGCGCGTTTGGAGATTCGAGGGGGAGCGCGCCGCGGCGCCGGCGGGAGCGACGCCCGCGCGCAAGTACACCGCCGGCCAGATTCTCAAGGCGTGGATGCCGTTTGCGATCCTGTCGCTCACTGTGTTCGCGTGGGGCCTGCCGGCGATCAAGGGCGCCATCAATCGGGCCACGACGCCGGTCTGGACCGTCCCACTGCTGCACAACGCCGTGTCGCGCGCCGCGCCGGTCGTGTCCAAACTGACGCCCGAGGCCGCGCGCTACGATTTCAACTGGCTGTCGGCCACGGGGACCGGCTGTTTCATCGCAGCGATCATCGCGGGCCTCGCCCTCGGCGTCGGGCCGGCTCAGCTCGCGAAGATCTTCTGGCACACGCTGAAGCGCATGAAGCTCGCCGTCATCGCGATTTCCTTCATGCTCGGCCTGGGGTTCACGACGCGCTATTCGGGCCTCGACGCCGTACTCGGGCTGGCGTTCACGCGGACCGGGTGGTGGTTCCCCTTCTTCGGCGCGTTTCTGGGCTGGCTTGGCGTCGCGCTGACAGGCAGCGATACGTCCTCCAACGCGCTGTTCGGTAGCCTGCAACGAATCACGTCGCAGCAGCTCGGGCTCGATCCGATCCTGATGTGCGCCGCCAATTCCGCGGGGGGCGTGATGGGGAAGATGGTGGACGCGCAGTCCATCACCGTCGCGACCTCGGCCACGAACCAGGTGGGCAACGAGGGGACCATCTTCCGCTACGTGTTCTGGCATTCGATCGCGCTGGGCGCGATCGTCGGGATCATCGTGTTGCTGTACGCGTACGTGTTCCCAGGCGGGGTGCCGCACGGCCTGACCATCGTAAAGTGATGCAAGGATGTCAAAAAGACGTAGGGGCGCAGCACGCTGCGCCCCTACTGTTGTTCTGCGCGCCTGCTGTTTTCAGCCCCTGGCGGGCGCGCGCACGTTAGACGGTTGCCAGATGCTGATCTTCCGGGTCTCAGGCATCAGGAACAGACTCAGCAGGAACGCCACGGCCGGCACCGCGATGGGATAGACCAGTGCATGGCCCAGGCTCTGGGACATGCTGAGCCCCGCCGTCTGCGCGGTCACGTACGCCGCGGTCGTGATAACGGGCACCAGCCCCCCGCCCCAGCCGTTGCCGATGTGATATGGCACCGACACGGACGAGTACCGGATGCGCGCCGGGAAGTACTCGGCGAGGAACGCGCCGATCGGGCCGTACACCATCCCGACGTAGGACACCATGATCGCAACGATCAGGATCGCCACCGGGTAGTTGATGTTGGCCGGGTTGGCGGCATTGCCGAGCGCGCTATAAAGCGGGTAGTAGGTCACGGACGCCAGGAAGAACCCGGCGAGAATGATCGGCTTGCGACCGATCCGGTCAGAGAGCCAGCCGAAGAAAATGAGCGACGGCGTGGCGATGAGCAGCGCGACGCCCGTGATGATGGCCGGGTGTAACACATCCGGCTTCTGCACCTGTTGGATGAAATAGAGCGCCCAGAACTGACCGCTGTACCACACGACCCCCTCGCCGATCACCACGATGCTGGCGATCAGCACGTACCTGATGTTCTGGCTCCAGAAGGCCTCGCGCCACGGATTGGCCGCCGTCTGCCCCTTCGCCTTGATGGCCTGGAAGATCGGCGTCTCCTGGAGCTGCAGCCGGATGTAGATCGCGATCGCGACCATCAGCAGCGAGAGCAGGAACGGGATGCGCCATCCCCACGCGGTGAACGCTTCGGTCCCCAGGATCTCACGCGTGGCGATGATGACGATCAGGGACACGACGATGCCGAGCGTCGGCGAGGTCTGCAGCCAACCGGTGTAGTAGCCCCGCTTCTCATCCGGCGCGTGCTCGGCAACATAGGTGATCGCGCCGCCGTACTCGCCGCCCAGGCACAGCCCCTGGATCAGGCGCAGGAACAGCAGGATAATCCCCGCTGTCGCGCCAATGCTGGCATAGCTTGGCACGACGCCGATGAGGGCCGTCGCCAGACCCATGCCGCTCAGCGTAATCAGGAACGTGTACTTGCGGCCCACGATGTCGCCGATGCGACCGAAGACGAAGGCTCCGAACGGGCGGATCAGGAACCCGGCCGTGAAGGTTCCGACGGTCTTGATGAGCGCGCTTCCGCCAGCGCCTGCCGCGAAAAACTTCACCGACAGGAGGGCGGCCAGGCTCCCGAAAATGTAGAAGTCGTACCATTCGATCACGTTCCCGACTGCTGCGGCGATGACGACCCGGCGAAGGTCCTTCATGGCGAGTTGGGGCGCAGTCATAACTCCCTCGGATCAGTGGTGGACGTTAGTGTCCGCTGAGTTGGCACGTGTCAAGCACGGTCGCCCGAGCCGCCGGCGACGAGTCCCTTGGCGCGCCATTTCTCGAAAATCCGCTTCACCTGCTGGTGCGCATCGTCCAGCGCCTGCGCCGGCGTCATCCGCCCGGTGGCCGCGTTCGCGAACATCGTCGGCAGCACGAAGGTGTCGAACACTTCGGACTCCGCCGGGTTGGCCGGCCCCGGATGACCGATATTCGTCGCCCACTGCAGCGCCGTGGCGATCGGCCGGAGCTTCGTCGGCGGGTTCGAGCCGAACGGGTCGTTGGCCGTCGCCTGCTCGAGCCAGCGGTTGCCGGCGGCGGGCTTCTGTGCCAGCGGCGTGCCCGGATCGGCCAGGGAACCGGGGTAGGCGGGGAAGTTGTACAGCTTGCTACCCATCACGGCGTCCCGGTAATGCGCGATGAGATCGAGCAGGAACTGCTTCGCCACGTCCGGGCTCTGCGCGAACTTCCAGATCGCGTAGATGCCCATCACGTGCTCGCTCGCCCATCCGGTCCCCCGCGGCCCCTTGAGCGCGGGGACGAAAAAGATGTCGTCCGCCACCGGCAGCTTGTTGTCCTGCGCGGTGCGATAGGCGGAGATGGAGTTCAGGATGTATGACGTCTGGCGGGCGTTCAGCGCCTGGTTGTTCGAGGCGGCGTTCCAGCTCAGCACCGCCGGGTTCATCCCGGCCTCGAACAGGCGTTTCGCGAAGTTCAACGCTTCGAGCGCGTGGTCCGACTTCAAGACCACGTTTTCGTTGGCGTCCTGGATCGAGCCGTCGTGCGACCACAGCATCGCACGCGTCGCCATGTTGGTATCGAGCTCCTGCGACATCCCGATGCCGATCGGGATCTGGATCTCGGGGTGCTTCACCTTGATCTGCGGCCCCGCGGTCACGAGGTCCTCCCACGTGGCGGGCCCGTCGGGCTTCCCGACTTCCGTCCAGACGCTCTTCAGGTAGTCGCCGGGATCGGGGACGTAGTTGTCGCTGAACCCAAACCATTTCCGCGTCACCGGGTTGTAGGTGCTGCGCTTGCACAGGTCGACCAGCGGCCCGTGCTGGCGCTCGGCCTCCTTCACGACGTCCGCCATGTCGAGCACCTGCGGCTCGAACGCGCCCGGCGGCGATAGAAACTGAAAGAGGTCGTGGCCCTGCTGGGCTGCGACCTCGGCGTTGGCGCGCGTCGTGAGATCCGCGAGGGAGATGTGGTCCACGGTGACCTCGACGCCCTTGGCGGTGCCCCAGTCCTTGGCGTACTTGTCGAACCACGCGTCGTAGGCGGGAACGAAGTGACTCCACTGGATGATCTTGAGCGTCTTCTGTTGCCGCTTGACCCAACTCGTCGGCCCGAGCACCGCCGTCGCAGCCGCGGCCCCCGTCGTCGTGACAAACTGCCGCCGATCCATCCCCTTTCGCTTGGCCATGGGACTATCCCTTGACCGCTCCCAGCGTAAACCCCTGGATGAAGCGATCGATGAAGAGGTTGTAAACGATGGCCAGCGGAATACTCGTGAAGAGCGCCGCGGCCATGAGAGCCCCCCAGTGGTACACATCGCCCCGCACCAATGCGATCGGCACGCCCAAGCTCACGGTCATCTTGTCGACCGAGCTGATGAAAGTCAGGGCGTACACGAATTCCTGCAACACCAGCGTGAAGCTGAACACGATCACCGTCAAGATCCCCGGAACGATGAGCCGGGGCACGACTTTCACGATCACGGCGAGCCGGCTGTAGCCGTCGATCATGGCCTGCTCTTCGATGTCCCAGGGCACCGAACGCAGAAACCCCATCACCAGCCACGTGCAGAAGGGGATCGTGATGGTCGGATAGATCAGGATCAGAGCCCCGAGCGAGTTCTGGAGGCCGAGCAGCGCCACGAGGCGCGCGAAGGGGATGAAGAGCAGCGTCGGCGGGATGAGATAGGTGAAAAAGATCCCCATGCCGAGCCGCTCGCCCCAGCGGCCCGTGAGCCGGGCCAGGCTGTAACCCGCCGGCACCGCTACGGCAACCGTGATGACCACAACGGCCACGACCACGATCAGGGTGTTCGCGATCCAGCGCACGAAGTACGTCTGCCCGAAGAGCAGCCGCACGTGCTCCAGCGTCGGCGGGTCGTTGAAGATCCACGGCACGTGCCGCGTGTCGAACGCGCCGACGTAGAGGTCACGGTTCTGCTTGAACGCGGTGACCAGCATCCAGTAGAACGGGAAGCCGGCGAAGGCCATGAAACCGAGGGCGGCGGCATACAGCGCGATGCGTTTCACGTACCCCCGACCTCCGTGTGGCGTGCCAGCCGCAGCATTGCGATCGCGACCACGATCAGGAACGGGAGCAGAAACACGGCGATGGCGGCGCCCTGGCCGAGGTCGGCGCCCTGGATACCGCGCTGGAAGGCGAGCGTGGGAAGGACGTGCGTGGTGTTGGCGGGCCCGCCCCCCGTCAGGATGTACACGACGCCCAAATCGGTCGCGGTGTAGACGACGCCGAACAGGACCGCGACCGCGACGACGGGGAGCAGGAGCGGCAGCTCGACCTGGAACAGCCGCCGCCAGAACCCGGCGCCGTCCACGATCGCCGCCTCCATTACGTCCTGCGGGAGTGAGGCGAGCCCCGCGAGCACGATGACGGTCGCGAAGGGGAAGATGCGCCACGCCTGCACGATGATGATCGCAACCAGCGCGAGCCCCGGCTGCCCCAGCCAGTAGAGCCAGCCGTGCAGCAGGCCGGCGACCTTGAGGGTCCAGTTGATCACGCTGAACGTGGAGTCGAAAATCCACGTCCAGGCGATCGCGGCGAGCGAGACGGGCACCGCCCACGGCAGCAGGAGGACGAAACGCGCGGTGCGCTTGCCGTGGAACGCGGCGCGGAACACCTGTGCCGCCGCGGTCGCCAGCACGACCACCATCACCTGCGATCCGATCGTCACGATCGCGGTGTTGGCCAGGGCGCGCCGGAAAACGGGATCGGCGAGAATCGCACGGTAATTGGCGAACCCGGCCCACCCGAAGCTGAGACTGCCGGCGGTGGCGGTGCTGAAGCTGAGGACGATCGCCAGCACGAACGGGACGCCGACGAGCAGGAGCACATAGGCGAGTGCCGGCGCCAACAAGGCAGCGCCCAAGACCTTCTCACGGTCGGCGAGGCTGCGTTTCACCGTCGTTGCCGTGCCCCCGTGGCGGCGTCGAAGTAGCACAGCGCCCGCTCCGGCACCGCGAACTCCATGTCGCTCCCCTCCGCGATCTCCGTGGCGACGGTCGCCGGCAGCTTCGCGATCACCGTCGCCCCCGCGCCCCCGACGCTGCCGTACACGTAGCGGTCCGAGCCCAGGTACTCGACGCGGCGCACCGACAGCGGGAATGTCCGGAGCGCTTCGTTCGCGCCGAAGTGGGCGACCGGGAGAAAATGCTCGGGGCGAAAGCCGAGCAGCGCGCCTTGCAGCTCGACGAGGTTCATCGGCGGCTGACCCAGGAAGGTCGCGACAAACGTGTCCACCGGGTCTTCATACCGTGCGCTTCACCTGTCGCTGGAACCGCTTCAGCTCGTCGCGCGCGGTGTTGCGCAGCTTGGCGTCGAGATTGGCGAGGGGCTCGTCGAGCAGGAAGACCTTGGGGTCGCGCACCAGGGCGCGGCACAGGGCGACGCGCTGCCGTTCTCCGCCGGAGAGCTGTCGCGGATACCGATCGAGATAGCGGCCGATGCCGAACATCTCCGCCGCCCAGCGCACCTTCTCGTCGATCGCCGCGCGTGGCAGCCGGAGCGCCTCGAGGGGGAACGAAATGTTGCGGGAGACGGTGCGGTGCGGGTACAGCGCGTAACTCTGAAAGACCATCGCGATGCCACGGGCGCGGGGTGGGGCGTCGTCCATGCGCTCGCCGCCGATATAGATCTCGCCGGTGGTGGGCCGCTCCAGTCCCGCGATCATGCGAAGCAGCGTGGTCTTGCCGCATCCGGACGGGCCGAGCAGCACCAGGAACTCGCCCTCGCGAATCGAGAGGTCCACGTCGTCGACCGCGTGGAGCTGCCCGAAGCTCTTGCTCAGGTGCCGAATCTCGACGCCGGCCATCGGCCGTGGGCGCTCCCCGGTCGCAGTTCCTAGAGAAGCCGACGCGATCCGCTTTCACCATCACCACGTGGACATTGCCAGTCAAGGGTCGCTGCGTCCGCGCCACAGTTGTACGATTAGCGGTATGAAACCGCTCCCCGCGATGACGCGCGAGTCCTTCCAAATCCTCATAGTCCGCGAGCTGCGCAAGGTAGGGTTTGATGTCGGCACCGTGCGGACCCACCGCCGGTCCGAATTACCCGAACCGGAACGGGGATTCGTGCTCGAGCTGGCGGTACCGCTCGCCCGGGCAGGCACGAGGTGGCGGGCATTAGTGGCCTGCCGCCACCAGGCCGGTACGCTCGAGCGGGACGTGATCGATTCCGTCAAGGCGCGGCTCCCCGAGGTGCCCGCCGATGTGAGTCTCGTTTTCGCCACGGCCGACTTCGGGACGGATGCACTGGCGGCCGCGCGAGAAGCTGGCGTAGCCCTGTTGCGCGTGGTCGACGGCCGCACCGCGTACGACACGAGCGGGTGGAGCGACCCGGGGGGGGGCCACTACCCCGCCTGGCTGCCGACGTACCTCGCGCAGCTCGTCGATCGCGACGTCACCGGAGAGCCACGGGCCCGGCTGCTCGAAGCGGGACGGGCGGACATGATCCTCGATTGCTTCCAGATCGAGAAGGAGCAGAGGCATGGCTGAGTCAGGTCTGAAGGACGCGATGGACGTGCTGCAGGCGTGGGTGGACGACTACAACGCGCGGGCGCGCGGTGCGATCGCGCTCGCCTCGGGCGGCGAGGCGGGAGGCGCGCAGCTCCGGCTCAAGTACACCCCGACCGAAGGGACGATCTCGATCCTGCATCTCGTCGCCGTGATCAGGGAAGGCCGGCCAGCCATCCTCGTGAGTCGCTTCGAGGGTCCCACGGCCGAGACTTCTGTGCAGGCCGGACTGTGGGCCAGTGGGCAACTCGGCCGGCGACATTAAGCCCGTGCCGCTCGAGATCACGCGCGCCAACGAGTGGGACGTGCGCGTCCGCTGGAGTGACGGACACGATGCCGTCTACCCAGCGGCGTATCTCCGGCAGCGGTGCCCGTGTGCCGTTTGTCAGCAGACTGACCTACCTGAAGACGCGGGCGTCCACCCGCTTGCGATCACTGCCGTCGGCCAGTACGCGATCCAACTCCAGTGGAGCGATGGGCACGCGAGTGGCGTGTACTCGTACGACTATCTGCGGGGGATTTGCCCCTGTCCCATGTGCGTGACTCCGCCATGACACAGAGGCTCAAGCTACGCCGACGCGGTGATCACCGGACCAGCAGGAATAAGCTCCCTTCTGATCGGATCGAGCTTCAAATTCAGTCCCTCGAGCGAGTGGGCTCCGAGGAGCGTCATGTCTCCCGGTTCGGCGAACACGACCAGATCCGGCGCTTCCATTCCCGCCGCTCGGATCAACGCGTAGCCGATGTGCCGCTCGATGCGCCGGCCGTCGGCCACTTCGAATGACTGGAGCCGCTGGACCACAATTTTCAACTCCTCGAGTACCCTGCGCGGGATCCAGGTGTACTCGCTTCCCGTATCCACCAGGGTCTCCCGCAACTCGCGACGCGGGCCGCGCAGCTCCCAGTTCTGCACCTCGATCGTCGTCCGCAAGAGTCCCACATTATCCATATTAGAGTCCTCGGCTAACCCTTCGTCACCATTTTCCCCCTAGGCGATACCGATTTACGCATGTCCCGCCCACGTCGTCTCGCCCGGCGTGTACGGCACACATGCGTCGAACCGCCCCGGCGTCTCGCGGTAGCGCATCGCCTGCGTGCAGCCGATCTCCGACGTGAAGTAGCCGAGCAACGTCAGCTCCTTCATCAGACGGAAGTAGTGGGCAGGCGCTCCCTGTGCGCGCGTATCCATGTACGCCTTCTGCTCCCGGTCGAGCTGCTCGAGCAAGGCGAGACGTTGCGCCGGCGCCAGGGCCATGAAGCCGGCTGCGTTCAGTTTCTGAATTCCGTCGCGGAAGATGGCCTGTTGCTGATCGTCGTAGGTGTCGGTCACCATCAGCGCCATGAACGGACCGACGTGCGCCGCTTTCGCCCCCGGGGTCTTCGTTTCGGGGAGGATCGTGTCTGCCACCTCATCGAGCAACGCGACATCCTGCGCGGTGAAGCTGCCGATCTGAGCGCGCGCCGTCGCGGCCCGGGCATGGGCTCGCTCGACTGCGGTCAGGAGACCGCTGCTTCCGGCGAGCGCGACTCCACCGAGCATCGCCGTCACCTGCTTGATCGCCTCGCGTCGATTCATCATGAGAGCCTCTAGAGATTATTGCGCTTGAGTTCGGCGACGGCGAAGTCCGCCGCGCGCGCCGTGAGCGCCATGTAGGTGAGCGATGGGTTCGGACAAGCGGTCGATGCCATGCAAGAGCCGTCCGTCACGAAGACGTTGGGAGCGTCCCACACCTGGTTGTGCGAGTTGAGGACCGATGTTTTGGGATCACGGCCCATGCGCGCCGTCCCCATTTCGTGGATCCCCATCCCCGGCCAGTAGCCGTTGTCGTACGTGCGGACGTCCTTCACGCCGGCAGCCTCGAGCATCTCCGCCATGTCGTTCATCATGTCCTTGCGCATCAGGCGCTCGTTCTCGCCGGTGGCGCAGTCGATGGCGAGCACCGGCAGCCCCCACTTGTCCTTCTTCGACGTGTCGATAGACACCTTGTTCGCGGGATTGGGAAGCATCTCCCCGAACGCGGTCCCGCCGATCGTCCACGCACCCGGCTGCGCCGCGGCGTCCTTGAACGCACCGCCCACGCCGAGCTCGGCGACGGCGCGCGACCATCCCTGACGGCTCGCGCCGCCCTGGTAGCCGAAGCCGCGCAGGTACTCCCGTTTGTCGCCGAAGAGATTGCGATAGCGCGGGATGTAGAATCCCGTCGGGCGCCGCCCGTAAGAGTATTTGTCGTCGAGCCCGTCGATTCTCCCGGACGCGCCCGCGCGGAAGTGGTGATCCATGAGATTGTGCCCCAGCGCATCGGAGCTCGAGCCGAGGCCGCCGGGCCACACGTTCGTCGCCGAGCGGAGCAGCAGCCACGTGGAATTCAACGTGGACGCACACAGGAAGATGACGCGAGCGGTGTAGTCGGTGGTCTGCTCGGTGATGGCATCGAGCACGCGCACGCCCGTCGCGCGCTTCCTGTCGCGGTCGTACAGGACTTCGCTGACGATCGCGAAGGGCTTGAGCGTCAACCGTCCCGTCGCGACTGCTGCCGGCAACGTGGACGACTGGGTGCTGAAATACCCGCCGAAGGGACAGCCCAGCCAGCAGGCGTTCCGGTACTGACAGGGCGAGCGTCCCGGCAGCGCCAGCGTGGCATTCGCCGTGCGCCCCGGAATGATCCGCCGGCGGCCGTCGAAATGCTGCTTGAGTCGTCCGGCGATCAGCTCCTCACCGCAGTTCAGCGGCATGGGCGGCTGGAATTGCCCGTCCGGAAGCTGCGCCATTCCCTCTTGCGATCCGGAGATGCCCGCGTGGCGTTCGACGTAGTCGTACCACGGCGCGATGTCGGCGTAGCGAATCGGCCAATCGATCGCGATGCCGTCGCGCACGTTGGCCTCGAAGTCGAAGTCGCTCCAGCGATAGCTCTGGCGGCCCCACATCAACGATCGCCCGCCCACGTGGTAGCCGCGGTACCAGTCGAACCGCTTCACCTCGGTGTACGGCGATTCCTGGTCCGAGGCCCACCAATCCAGGTTTGTCTCGTTGAGCGGGTAGTCGCGTTTCAGCACCGGGTATGCCAGCTCCATCGCCCGCGTGCGTCTGCCGCGATGGGGATAATCCCACGGCGCCTTGGTCGCATTCACGTAGTCTTTGATGTGCTCGATGTTCTTGCCGCGCTCGAGCAGCAGCACGCGGAGTCCCTTCTCGGTGAGCTCCTTCGCGGCCCAGCCGCCGGAGATCCCGGACCCGACCACGATGGCATCGTAGTTCTGAGCCTGCACAATTCCTCCTCTAGATCAGCGCTCTGATTTCCCTGAGAACCAGCTCGACCTCGTCCGGCCGATTCATGATCCCCGCCGCAACGCGCGCGTACGAGACCTTGTACGGCGAGGTGGTGGGGTACGAATCTTCTTTGCGGCAAGCCGCGCCACAACCTCAGCGACGGCCATGCCGCGAACTTCAAAACAGGAAATCCCGGCACTCAAATTTGGATCGCGGGGCGTGTGCAGCGTAACACCCGGGATGCGTGCGGCACCATCGCGGAACGCCGCGTTCAATTCTGCAATGCGGGCCGCGATCCGGTCGCGGCCGATCGTGCGAAACAGCGAAGCCGCGACAAGGGTCTTCAGCAGCTGGCGGCGTTGTATCATCGAGCCTTCTCCGTGGTGCGCGTTTCCTGCTGGCGGGTGGCAGCAATGTAGGTGACGGTGTCCCACGCGTTATGGATGCCAATGAACAAGAGGAACAACGCGACGCCGCCGACCGTAAACAACGCCCACGTCTGGTCGTGCGACATGCCCGCGGCGCCGACGAAGAGCGTCACATACGCGATCATCGGCAGCACCTGGTGCCACACCCAATCCTCGAGCACCGGCTTGTAGCCCGTTTGCTTCAGCATCCGCCGCAGCACGATCAAGACGTACACGACTCCGGCGATCGCGGTCGCGCCGATGACATGGGCGGGATCCCGGAGCTGATGCCAGGGCGCGCTGAGCACCGCTGAAATCAGCAGCGCGGCCACGAAGTGGATCACGTTCGGCGTGCCGAACGCGTTGAGCGATTCCTCGGTGCGCGGCAGGTTCGAGTCCGCGGCCAGGGTGATCACGACGAACATCAGGCCTGTCAGGCCGCCGGCCGAGGAGCCGACGATGACGTAGAAGCTTTCCCACTGCGAGAGAATCGTGTGCGCTTGTATTTCCATGGGTCCTCGCGTTTAACTTGAGGCATGTCGTTGGCTGTCAAGCACTGACATCTTGCGCGCTCGCGGTCGATGTGACTAGAGCCGGCCCAGAAGCACAGCCTCCCAGAGTCTAGGTCTCGATAACGCGGTGGCACCTTCGCTCGCAGCGAGCCTCATGCTCGCCGCGAAACTCCAGACGTTGGCTGTCAACCTAAAGGCATCCATGTTCACCGTTCTCGTGTTGTTGGGTTTGGCGATGCAGCATCCCGAAGCGATGTCGATGAAGATGACCGATCCGCTCGGCATTTCCATGGAACGCATGGGCTCGGGTACGACGTGGATCCCCGACGCGGTGCCGCTGCCGGCACGCCATAAAATGGTCGGGTCATGGCTCATGATGCTGCACGGTTTTGGATTCATGCAGTATGACAAGCAGGGGGGACCGCGCGGCGCCGGCCAATTTGGCTCGCTCAACTGGGCGATGCTCATGGCGAGCCGGGACCTGCTCGGCGGCCGATTTCAGGCGCGAACAATGCTGAGTCTCGACCCCGCCACCGTCACCAACCGTGGCTATCCGCTGCTGCTGCAAAGCGGCGAGAGCTATCGCGGCCAGCCGCTGGTCGATCGCCAGCATCCACACGACTTCTGGATGGAATTGGCGGTGATGTACGAGCGGGGGCTGTCGCGCAACATCGGCGTAGCGGTCTATGCCGCGCCTTCCGGTGAGCCGGCGCTCGGCCCCGTCGCTTTCATGCACCGGCCGTCGGCCATGGATAATCTGGCCGCGCCGCTATCGCACCATTGGCAAGATGCCACGCATATCAGCTTCGGCGTCCTGACCGCTGGGGTATTCGGACACCATTGGAAACTGGAAGGCTCCGCCTTCAATGGCCGCGAGCCGAATGAAAAACGGTGGGGGTTCGATCAGCTGCGATTGGATTCCTACGCCGGACGATTCACCGCACACCTCGATTCGAGCTGGGTCGTTGCGGCAGGATACGGCTTCCTGAAGAGTCCTGAAGCGTTGAATCCGTCCGAGTCCGAGCACCGCGTCACCGCCTCCATATTACACGGCCGGAAACTGGGGATGCACGGTCAAATCGCGACAGCGGTCATTTGGGGAGCCAACCGTCGGTCTGGACGGACCACGCATTCCGCCCTGGCCGAAAGTGAAGCGGTGTTGGATCGCAGCAATACGGTTTTCGGTCGTCTCGAGCTCGCTCAAAAGACGGCCGAGGATCTGGTCCTGCCTTCCGGACCCGGAGGCTTCGCACCTGATTCGACGTTCACGGTCAGCGCGTTGTCGGTCGGATACATGCGCGAAGTGGTTCAGACGTCCAACGCAACGCTCGGCATGGGATTCCAGGCAACGCTGAACCTGGTGCCAACGGAGCTCCAGCCGTTCTACGGATCTCGGACTCCGGTCGGAGGGATGCTGTTCCTACGCATTCGCCCGCGGCACGGTCCGCATGTCATGCCGGGCGCCGCGCTGCCGATGTGAGTCCACTCACGACCGGGCGAAGAGGTGATCCGGCGTGATTGCTGTTAAATATCACTCCACAGCTCCTTCCCGAGGCTCGCCATGCGGTCACGCGCGTTGTTGGTCGTCTCGCTCGCCCTTCCCATCCCCTGTTGGCCGGCCGTCGCGCGGGCGGTGCAGGATCCGGCGCTCATCCCGCGCCGCGTGCTGTTCGGCAATCCCGAGCGCACCGGGCCGCTGATTTCACCCGACGGGCAGACGCTGGCCTATCTCGCTCCCGACAGCGGCGTGTTGAACGTCTGGGTGCGCACCATCGGGAGCACGGACGACCGGCCGGTCACCCGTGATCGCGCCCGGCCGGTCCGTTTCTTCTTTTGGCAGGGCGACTCGAAGCACGTGCTATACCTGCAGGACAAAGCCGGCGACGAGAATTACCACGTCCTCCAGACCGACGTGGCAACCAGAGGCACGCGCGACCTGACGCCGTTCGACAGCGTCACGGCCCAGATCCTGGCGGTCGATCCGTCACGGCCGAACGAGCTGGTCGTCGCGTTGAATCGGAGGGACCGGCGCTTCCACGACGCCTTCCGGCTGAACCTCGCCAGCGGCGCGCTGACGCTGCTCGTGGAAAATCCGGGCGACGTCGCGGGTTACTCCGCCGACAACGCCTTTCGCGTGCGCGTCGCGCAGGCATCGCTCCCCGACGGCGGCAATGAGATTCGGGTGCGCGACGATTCGAATCACTGGAAGACGATCCGCCACGAGGGCCCCGATGAGACGTTTGGCGGCGTGGCCGCCTTCACGCCGGACGACCAGGCCGTGTGGCTGATTTCGAGCGTCGACGCCAACGCCGCGCGGCTGGTCCAGCTCGACCTCAAGAGCGGCACCTCCCGGGTGATCGCCGCCGACTCGCAATTCGACGTCAACGGCATCCTGACCCACCCCAGGACTCACGCCCTCCAGGCGGTTTCGTTCGACCGGCTGCGGCTCGAGTGGCAGGTCGTCGATCCGGCGATCCGCGCCGACTTCCAAGCATTGGGGCGCGTGCGCGACGGCGACTTCACGGTCGACAGCCGCAGCCTCGATGACCGGCGTTGGATCGTGCGGTACGTCGTCTCGGATGGACCGATCTACTTCTACCTGTACGACCGCGGCACCAGGCACGCGACCCTGCTGTTCAGCAATCGCCCCAAGCTCGAGCAGTATTCGCTCGTGAAGATGCAGCCGGTCACGTTCCCGGCGCGCGACGGGATGAGGTTGTACGGCTATCTGACTCTGCCACCGGGCAAAGCGCCGCAGGATCTGCCGCTGGTGTTGTTCCCGCACGGCGGTCCATGGGGACGTGACGACTGGGGTTACAACCCCTTCGTTCAGTGGCTCGCCAATCGTGGGTACGGCGTGCTGCAGGTCAACTTCCGCGGCTCGACCGGCTACGGCAAGAAATACCTGAACGCCGGCGACCGCGAATGGGCGGGCAAGATGCAGACGGACCTGCTCGACGGCCTGGATTGGGCCGTGCAGCAGGGATACGTGGATCGGCGCCGCGTCTGCATCTTCGGCGGCAGCTACGGCGGCTACGCCACGCTCGTCGGCGTGGCGTTCACCCCGGACCTGTTCGCATGCGGGATCGATCTGTTCGGGCCTTCCAATCTCGTCACCCTCATGGAAAGCATTCCGCCGTACTGGACGACGTTCCGCGCCGTGTTCGACAAGCGGATGGGGCGGCTCGATGAGCCCGATTTCCTGCGCTCGCGCTCACCGCTCTTCAAGGCGGACCAGATCCGGGCGCCGCTGTTGATCATCCAGGGAGCGAACGATGTCCGCGTCAAGCAGCCGGAAAGCGACCAGATCGTCGCGGCGATGCGCAAGAACGGCCGTGACGTCGTGTACATCGTCTTCCCCGATGAGGGCCACGGGTTCGCGCGACCGGAGAACAACCTGATCTTCACGGCCGCCGCGGAAGCGTTTCTGGCCAAATACCTGGGTGGCAGGTCCGAACCCGAGGGCAATGGAGAGAGCGCGACCGCGTTCCTTAAATGACTCTGCTTCACCGCTCGATTGAACCCCGCGTCGCCGAGCATGGCGGGCAGTCCGGATTCCGGCTCCTGCCCACCGGCCTCGACGCATTCGTAGCGCGCGCCACCCTGATCGAGCTCGCCGAACAGACGCTCGACCTGCAGTACTACATCTTTCACGCCGATACGACCGGCTCGCTCGTGATCGACCGGCTGATCGCCGCTGCCGACCGCGGCGTGCGTGTGCGCGTGTTGCTGGACGACTGGGGCACGCTCGAGAAAAAGGACGAGGACGTCGCCGGCCTCGACGCGCATCCCAACATCGAGATTCGCGTTTTCAACCCGTACGTGCACCGCTCGGGGCTGCTGCGGCTGGGCGAGCTGCTCACGAGCTTCACCCGCGTCAACCGCCGCATGCACAACAAGCAGCTGATCGCCGACGGCATCGCATCGGTGCTCGGCGGGCGCAATATCGGCGACGAATACTTCAGCCTCGGTGAGCTCGACTTTCAGGACGTGGACGTGCTGGCGGGCGGCCCAGTCGCCGACCAATCGACGCGCAGCTTTGAGGCGTACTGGAACAGCCAGTTCGCCATTCCGATTTCTCAGCTGGGCACATTCACGCCCGACACCGCTGCGTTCGCCACTCGCCGGCGGCAGCTCAGCGACCGCTGCGAGCTGCTGCAGGAAACGGCATACGCCCGCGCCCTCGCCGGCTCGGCGCTCGCGACCGAGCTGCGGACGCACACCCTGCACCTCGACTGGGCGGAGGCGAAGGTCATCGCGGACCCTCCCGACAAACTCACCAAACCGGTCGGCACGCGGAGTGAGACCTATCTCGGCGGCCAGATCTCCCCGTATGTTCGCGCCGTGCGGTCCGACCTGCTCGTCGTGTCGCCGTACTTCGTACCGGGCAAGGAGGGCGTGGCATTCTTCGGGGAGCGGCGCAAGAGCGGCGTCAACGTCCGCGTACTGACCAACTCTCTCGCCGCCACCGACGTGTGGCTGGTCCACGCCGGCTACATGAAGTACCGGCGCCCCCTGCTCGACGAAGGGGTCCGGCTGTACGAGCTGCGGCCCGAGGCCGCAGGCGGAGGACCGAGACCGCGGGCCACGGCGCTCATCGGCTCCTCCCGGGCGAGCCTGCACGGCAAGACATTCGTCTTCGATCGCACGTCGGTCTTTATCGGCTCCGTCAATCTCGACCCGCGATCGCTCGAATTGAATACGGAAGTCGGCGTGCTCGTCAGCAGCGCGGAGCTCGCGGGCCACGTGGCGGAGCTGTTCGAACGGTGGTCGAGCCCCGCCCTGGCGTACGAAGTGACGCGGGGCAGGAATGGCGGCCTGCAATGGACCGGCGGCTACACCGACGAACCCGAGGCCGGATTCTGGCGGCCGATCGGCGCGAAACTGTTTTCGCACTTGCCCATCGATTCACTGATCTAAAGGAGGCGCATGCTGCCCCTTCTTCTATTACTCCAGACAACTGCACCGCCAAGGCTGACGGAATTCCTGCAACACAGCATCGGATTCGACAGCGCGCAGCTCGCGGCGGTCGAGCGCGGCGAGCCGGTCGTCAAGGTCCTCGAAGCGCGCGACCGCCGCGATGTCGCCGTGTTCGGCATCATCACGGTCGCGATGACGCGGGACGCCTGGACGAGCGCCGCGCGCAACTTTCCCGCTGCGCTGCGCACCCCGAATCGCACGCAGCTCGGCATCTTCGGCAATCCCGCGACCGAGGGCGATGTTGCCGCGGTCACCATCAGCAGCCGCGACGTCGGCGAGATGCGAGACTGCAAGCCGGGCGATTGCGTGGTGAAGCTCCCCGCCACCGACATGCGCCGCATCCACGACCAGATGAACTGGTCGGCGCCCGCGCTCGATCTGCAGGCGCAGCTGAGCGCCTACGCGCGGCGGCGGCTGGTGGAGTACGTCACCGACTACCGCACCCGCGGCGACTCGGCGATGGCGATCTACGACGATCGCGGCAATCTCAACGTGCACGCGAGCGAGGCGTTCGCGGCGCAGCTCGCGGAATCGCGGTTCGTGTATCAGGCCGTGCCCTCGCTCCAGAAGTATCTCGCCGGCTATCCGCACGATTCGTTGCCGGGAGCCTCCGAGATCATCTTCTGGTCCGAAGACGTCCTCCCCCGTCTCCGGCCGATTCTCGGTGTGACGCATCTCGTCGTCTACACGCCGCCGGAGCTTCCCGGTATGACGCTGGTCGTCGCGAAACAGCTCTACGCCAACCATTACTTCGAAGCGGCCGTCGATCTCACCTCGGCAATCGATCGCGGGACGGGGATCTATCTGCTCATCCTGCGCCGCTATCGCTTCGATAATCTGCCGGGCGGCATCCTCAACATCCGCGGCCGAGCGATCGGCGCGCTGCGCGATCAACTCGTGGCCGATTTGCGGCGGCAGCAGCAACGTTGAGAGTCCATCTCCTCGACGGCACCTACGAGCTGTTCCGGCATTTCTACGCGATGCCGAAACAGCAGGACAAGGACGGCCGCGAGGTCGCCGCCATCATCGGTGTGCTGGGATCGGTGCTCGGGATGCTCGAGGGCGGCGCCACGCACCTCGGCGTGGCCACCGATCACGTCATCGAGTCGTTCCGGAACGATCTGTGGGCCGGGTACAAGACCAGCGCCGGCATCGAGCCGGAGCTGCTGGCGCAGTTCCATCCGCTGGAAGACGCGCTGCGCGCCATGGGCGTCGTTGTCTGGGCGATGGAGGAATTCGAGGCCGACGACGCCCTGGCGGCGGCCGCGCGCCTCGCCGCCGAAACCGCGGGCGTCGAGCAGGTCATCATCTGCACGCCCGACAAGGATCTGAGCCAGTGCGTCGTGGGACAGCGCGTCGTGCAATTCGATCGCCGCAAGCGCGAGCTGCGCGACGAGCCCGGTGTCGTGGCGCGATTCGGTGTGGAGCCGTCATCGATTCCGGATTATCTCGCGCTGGTCGGTGACTCCGCGGACGGGTTTCCCGGCGTCCCGGGATGGGGCGAAAAAGCATCGGGCGCGGTGCTGGGACGTTACGCGCACCTCGAACGGATTCCCGCCAACGCCAAGCAGTGGGAAGTCCCGGTGCGCGGCGCGGCGCGCCTGGCCGCCGCACTGCTGGAGCATCGCGAGCTGGCGCTCCTGTTCCGCACGCTAGCGACGCTCCGGACCGACGTGCCGGTCGGAACGGTCGCCGACCTCCGCTGGCAAGGACCCACCCCGGCATTCGAGCAGGTCGCACGCCGGCTTTCGGTGCCCGGCTTGTGGGACCGGGCGCGCCGCATCGCTCTGACGGATTAAGCGGCTGCGAGCCGCCCCCGCAGCTGCTCGGCGCGCACCGTGCGCCGGTCCGCGATCAGGGCACGCGCCGCATCCACCTGCCCCCACGTATTCCAGAGCAGTACGCCGCGCACGCGCCCGTCCTTGAGGTAATAGATGACCCCCTCGCGGAACGGCTGCTTCCAGTCGCTGAAGGTCTCGAGCCGAGCGTCCAGCTCCCCGACCGCCTCGTAGCCGAGTGCAAAGAGGTCCGAATAGAAGAACGGCAGGTGCGTATACGGCGTCTTGTCGCCCGCCATCGCGCGGCCCGCGGCGGCGCCCATCGTGTTGGCATTGTCCTCGTGCTCCACACGCAGCCGCGTATCGAGCGCCGGACTGAAGAAGTTGGCGACATCGCCGGCCGCGAAGACGTCCGGCACGCTGGTGCGCAGCAGCTCATCGACGACCACGCCGTTGTCGACGCGCGCACCCGCCTGGACGGCGAGATCGACGTTCGGCTGAATGCCGATCCCGCCGACGACGGCGTCCACGCGGAATTCCTGCCCGCCCTTCGTCGCAAGCGTCAGCTCAGTTTTGCTGCGCGTGAGACCGGTCAGCGATTCGCCCGTCCGGACGTCGACTCCCTGCTCGCGGTAATACTGCACGAGGAATTGCGACAGGTCCGCTGGAAAGACGCGGGCGCCGATCCCCGCTTCGGGAACCACCATCGTCACGTCGCGGCCCACCAGCCGCAACGCCGCGGCGACTTCCGACCCGATGAACCCGCCGCCGAGCACCGCGAAGCGGCGCCTCTCAGTCGCGAGCGTGCGGAGCTTTCGATAGTCGTCGTAGGTGCGATAGTAAATGATCTCGTCCGTCTGGAGCGGCAGGCGCCGCGGCGTGCCGCCCGTCGCGAGCAGCAGCTTGTCGTAGGAGACGACGTCGCCGAGGGTCTCGGTGACGGTCTTGGCGCGCGCATCGAGCGTGGCTGCGCTTCGCCCCAGCCGCAGGTCGACGCCCAGCTTCTCCGTCCCGCGCCAGATGCTCGATTCCGGCTCCCCCTTCCACAGCGCCTTGGACAGCGGCGGACGCGCGTAGGGCGGATGTTGCTCCGCCGAGATGAGCCCGATCGTGCCGTCCGGATCCGCGCTGCGGATCCCCTCGACGGCGGCGGCGGCGGTCATGCCGCCGCCTACGATCACATAGCGATAGCCCATTAGATGCGCACCGCGATCGTGCGCCACCTCCCTTGCCGGAATCGCAATGCGCTGAGCACGCAGCGCGTTACGTGGCCGGCGAGAATCGCGAGCCAGATGTCGAGCGGATCGAGCGTACCGGTCTGCCGAATCACAAAGCAGATGCCCAGCGGCACAAGAATCTGCGAGATCATCGAGATGTACAACGGACTCTTCGTATCACCTGTTCCCTGCAGGCCACCCGTGTACGCCAGCGCCACCGTGATGAACAGCCCCGACACGCTCAGCACACGCAGCAGCTGCACGCCGACGTCTACGACGACCGCATCATGCATCCCGAAGATCGCCAGCAGCTGCCGTGGAAAGAACAGGAAGAACAATCCGACGAACGTGGCAACGGAGAGTCCGTAGCGAGCCGCGATGTGGACCGCCTGATCGGCTCGGTCCGGATGCCCTGCCCCGAGATTCTGTCCCGCCACCGCCGCCGCCGATCCCATCAATCCCACCGACGTCCACGTGATCAGCGAGAACAGCTCCGTATACGACACCGCGAATGCGGCCTGCGCCGCGGCGCTCTGTGCCAGCGATCCGATGAACGACAGCATCAGCACGCCGCCGACGTTCATCGCGATTCCCTGAATGCCGGTCGGCAGGCCAAAACGAAACAGCTCGCGGATGATTCCCCAGTCAGGTCCGAGGCCGCGTCCCTTCGGAAACGCGACGACCCAACCCCCCATCCACATTTTCCACAGCGCGAAGACGGCGAGCAGCCACGCCGTAATGCACGTGCCCATCGCCGAGCCGCGCGTGCCAAAGGCCGGGATCGGCGCCAGGCCGCGAATCAGCACGATGTTCAGCACGAGATTCAATACGGTCATCGCGATACCGAGCATCATCGGCGTCCGCGCGTCGCCCGCCGAGCGCAGTGCGCCGCTGAACATGAAGAAGATCAGCATGCCGGTCGAGAAGCCGAACAAGATGCGGAGGTATGGCTGCGCTTCCGCCTTCACCGCGTCCGTGGCATTGACGAGGTCGAGGAGCCAGGGCGTCGCGACATACCCGACCGGCGCCATCACCAGCAGCGAGATGCCGATCGCCGTCAAGAACGCCTGATAGACGACGCGGTCGACCTTCTCGCCATCCCCCGCCCCGGCGAAGCGCGCCACCAGCACACTCATGCCCGTGAACAGGGACGAAATGAACACGATGACGACCAGAAAGATCTGCCAGCTCACGCCGATCGCGGCATTCGCCTTATAGCCGACGAGATTGCCGACCAGCACGTGATCCACGATCCCCTGCAATCCGCCGATGGCGTTCGTGAGCATCGTCGGCCACGCGATCTTCCAAACCGCGGCCCGGAGCGGTCCTGCGACGATCGAGCGATCGTAGCGTGAGACGGTCTCCGTCACTCAGCTGACCGGAACGGCGGTGCGGCGCCGCGCGAGCAGCGCGTCGAGGCTCCATGGCCCCGGCCCGGCTGCTGAGAAATAGAGGAACGTGAAGCAGTAGAAGACGGCCGGCGCTCCCTGATTCAGGACCGGCCAGAAGCCATGACCGGCATGGCCGATGAAGTATGCGAACGCCATTTCGCCTGAGAGAATGAACGCCACGGGACGGGTGAACAGGCCCAGGAAAAAGAGTGTGCCCCCGACGACCTCGATGACCCCCGCGAACCACACCAGCGATCCCACCGGCGCCGTGCCGCCGCCCGGCATGATCGCGGCCGGGAAGGCGAACCACTTGGCCGAACCCACTTGGGAATACAGGAAAGCCACGACGATTCTGAGAATGCTGAGCAGCTGCGGCGACCATTCCTTCTTCATAGGGCCTCCCTTTTCTTGTGGAGCAGCTCCCGCTCGCGGGAGTTCTGCGTGAGCGATGCGGCCCGCGTAAACTCGGCGCGCGCCTCCTCGAAACGGCCGAGCTTGGCGAGCAGATCGCCGCGCACACTCGGCAGCAGATGATAACCCGCCAACGCCGGGTCCGTGGTCAACGCATCGACCAGCTCGAGTCCCGCCGCGGGGCCGAACGCCATCCCGAGGGCCACCGCGCGGTTCAGCTCCACCACCGGCGAGGGCATGAGCTGCGCGAGGCCGTCGTACAACGCCACGATCCGCGTCCAGTCCGTCTCTTCCGCAGTTCGGGCACGCGCATGACAGGCGGCGATCGCCGCCTGCAGCGTGTAGGGCCCGTACGTTCCACCCAACCCTTCGGCCCGCTCCAGTGCCGCCAGCCCGCGGCTGATGAGCAAATGATCCCACTTGCCGCGGTCCTGATCGAGCAGCAGGATCGGTTGGCCGCCCGGTCCCACACGCGCGCGCATGCGCGACGCCTGAATCTCCAGCAGCGCGACGAGCCCGTGTACCTCCGGCTCCGCCGGCGCGAGCTCCGCCAGGATGCGGCCCAGGCGCAGCGCGTCCTCGCACAACGCCGGCCGCACCCAATCGTCGCCCGCCGTCGCCGAGTAGCCTTCGTTGAAAACCAGGTAGATGACTTCGAGCACCGACTCGAGGCGCGCGGCCAGCTCCGCACCCCGCGGCACCTCGAACGGCACGCGCGCCGCGGCGAGCGTCCGTTTCGCCCGCACGATGCGCTGCTGGATCGTCGCTTTGGGAACGAGGAACGCGCGCGCGATTTCTTCCGTGGTCAGGCCGCCCAGCAGCCGCAATGTCAGCGCAACGCGGGCTTCCGTCGTGAGCACCGGGTGGCAGGCGGTGAAGATGAGGCTGAGCAGGTCGTCGCCGACCTGATCGTCGAGCGCCGCGGCGAGGTCCCCCTCCGGGCTCACCTGCCGTTCCGCGAGCTCGCGGCCCAGATGTTGGTGCTTGGTGTCCTGCATCTTGCGGCGGCGCAGGTGGTCGATGGCCCGGTGCTTCGCCGTGGCCATGAGCCAGGCGCCCGGGTTGTCCGGGACGCCTGACGCGGGCCACTGTTTCAGGGCGACGACGAGCGCATCCTGCGCCAGGTCCTCCGCAAGACCGACGTCGCCCACGATCCGCGCGAGCCCCGCGATGAGCCTGGCGGATTCGATCCGCCAGACCGCATCGATGGCCTCAGCAGCCTGCTGCGGGGGCATCCATCATCTGCCGGACTTCCACCTCCAGCTCCTGGTCCCAGAGTCCGATATGCGCCTCCAGGAACGACCTAGTCCACTCGATCGCTTCCTGCTTCGAGGCGACGTCGTAGATCGCGTAGCCGCCGATGACTTCCTTCGCCTCGGTGAACGGTCCGTCGGTCACCGTGATCTTCCCATTGGCAAGCCGGGCGCGCGCGCCCGTCGCAGTCGGCAGCAGGCCGCCCATGCCGACCATCTTACCCTGCCTCGCGGCTTGCTCGCCAAGCTTGCCGATCTTCTCGATGAGCGCCGGTGAGGGTCGAGCGCCGGTCTCGCGGGTCTTCACAATCGTCATGAATCGCATGGTCATTTCCCCGCGCGCTGCTTGTTCTTTTCGATCACGGCCCGCTGCCGCTCTTCCTGCTGCCGCAACTCGGGCGTGAACTCGGCGCCGAAATCCTCGGCCTCGAAGACCTGACGGATCTCGACTTCCTCCCCGTCTTTGAACGGAATGCGCTTCGCCCATTCGAGTGCTTCCTGCTTCGACTTCACCTGCCAAATCCAAAACCCGGCGACGAGCTCTTTGGTCTCCGCGAAGGGGCCGTCACGCACCGTGCGCTTGCTGCCAGCGTACGTGATGCGCGCACCCTTCGCGCTCGCTTGGAGGCCCTCGCCGGCGAGCATGACGCCCGCCTTCGCCAACTCGTCATTGAACTTGCCCATCTCTTTCAACTGTGCCTCGGTCGGCAGGACGCCGGCTTCGGAGTCGTTGTTGGCCTTTACCATCACGATGAATCGCATCGCCGTCTCACTTTCCGTCTTTGGGTTCAGGTCTGGTTCGTCTGTCGTCATCCAGGCGACGAACGGACCCCGGCGAAATCGACACAGGGGAATCTCATTGTGGTAGCCCCACTTACGCCTTAGACTCAGGCTTCCACCTGTGAGGGACGTTATGTGCAGAAACATCAAGACGCTGGCGAACTTCGCGCCGCCGGCAACCGACGACGAGATTCGCGCTTCGGCGCTGCAATTCGTGCGCAAGCTCAGCGGCACGACGCACCCGTCGCATGCCAATGAGGCGGCATTCCATGCCGCGGTGGATGACGTGACGCTGATCGCTCGACGGTTGATTGATTCTCTCACCGTCAAGGCACCTCCTCGGAATCGTGAGGAGGAAGCCCGCAAGGCGCGGGAACGGGCCGCGAAGCGATTTGGGTAGGACGAGAAGCAAGCGGTAGAATGCCCTGGCTCGGATTCGAACCGAGACGCCTTGCGGCACTGCCCCCTCAAGACAGCGTGTCTACCAGTTTCACCACCAGGGCGGGCGACGAAAAATAGAGACGTTTCGCGGTCAAGTACAGCCTACCGTGACGCCCGACTGCTCGCGCAAATTCGCACGGCGCATAGCTTGTCCGCATGGAGCTATGGGTTGCCTTCGGGTTTGGCGCCGCGGTCGGGGCGCTGATCGGTTATGTGCTGGGACGGCAGACGCAGCGTCCCACCGCGCCGCTCGCACGTCCGGCGCCCCGATCACAACCTCCACCGTCCTCCACACCCTCCATCGCGGATTCAATCAAGCACGTCGTCCTCGACGAGGGTTCGGCAAACGTTTTGAACGCCCTGAACAACCGCCTCGCCGCCATCGGCGCTCTCGCCGATTTGCTCCACGGTACTCCCCTCGATCCTGAGCGCGCCCGCGCCCTCGTGCTGCTGCACGGCGAAGTGCGGCGCGCGGCCGAGATCTCGAGCCATTTCCTGGAGCTGGCCGCGCACCCGGCGGGCGCCGCGGAGCCCTGCGATGCGGCGGTCGTGATCAACGGCGTCCTGGCGGAGCGCGAGTCCACCTTCCGCGAGCTGGGCGTCAAGCTGCTGCGCTCGGTTCCCGGTGACCTGCCGATGGTGGCCTGCCCGATGGCGCAGCTCACGGAGATGTTGACCAAACTGCTCGACTTCTCGTTGCGCCGGTTGCGCGCCGCTCAGCCGCCGCGCGAGCTGCGGCTGGACGTGATCGCGACGGGGCCGTCGATCGTCGCCTCGCTGTGGGATTCCGGGACGCCCCTGGCCGTTGAAGCGGAGCAGCGGCTGACGTCGCCGTTCCGCTTTACCCAGTCGGGCGGCGGTGGCGAGGTGGAGTTCGCGCTGGCCCGGGCACTCGCGCAGTCGGCGGGTGGCAACCTGCGGCTGCGGCCGCGGGGCGGCAGCACGGGTGCCGAAGTCGTCGTGACGCTGCCACGCAGCGTGCTCGGCGCGCACGCGCCGCTCGCCGCACCGGCGGAAACCCTGCCGCGCATGCGCATTCTCGTCGTGGACGACGATGCCGTAAACCGGCAGGCGATGGTGCTGCTGCTCGAGCGCGAAGGGCATCAGGTGGTCGCGGTGGAAAACGGCCTCGAAGCGATGGAACGGTTAGGCGACCGCGACACCGCCTTCGACGCCGTCGTCACCGATCTGCAGATGCCGCGGCTCGGCGGCCGCGCGATGTACGAGCAGGTGGTCAACAGCCGGCCGCTGGTCGCCAAGCGCTTCGTGTTCGTCACCGGTGATCAGGCGCGCGGCGAGACGCGGGCATTCCTGGAGAGCTGCGGACAACCCTCCGTTACCAAGCCCTACGACCTGGGCGACTTGATCAACGCGATCGGGACGGTGGCGCGCAGGAAATGATGCGCTGCCGCTCGGCAGACAGCACCATGTCGCGGTCGATCACGTCGCGCACGATCTTCGCAACGAAGGAGTAGCCGCGCGCCTCGGCGGCGAGCCAGCGTTGCCACTCGAGCTCGTCGAGTGCGGCCGTGAGCGCTTCGCCCGAAATGCCCGACGCCTGCGCCAGCTGTGCGGGCGACACACGGCCATTCAGCACCGCGGCCACGACGAGCACGCGCTGCGCGCCGGTCGAGAGCCGGTGAAAGTTCACGCGGATGGCCGCGGTGAGCGCGTCGGGTAGATCACCGGGAAGCGTTTGGTCGAGCGTGCGCAGCGGTTCCGGCCAGGCCCCCGTGATCTGCTGCAGGTCCAGGCCGAGCGTCACGGCGTGCAGCAGCTCAACGGCCAGCAACGGAATGCCGGCGGAATCGGCGACGAGGCGGCGGGACAGGCGCTCGAGCTGCACGCGATCGTAGGCGGGCACGGCCCAGCGCGCGAGCCCGTGCAGATCCTCGCCGGCGAGCGCACTCAGCACGACGACGGCGCCCGCCAATTCACGGCCGATGTGCGCCCGGATTTCATCCAGCTCGCCCCGACGCAGCTGCGGTGATGCGGTGAGCACGAATAACACGGGCGCGCGGGCGACGTCCCGTGCCGCCGCCCCCAACGCGAGCAGCGACTCGCGGTCGAGCCAATGCGCGTCGTCCACCACGACCAGCAGCGGTTGTTCGTCGGCAACCGCCAGCATCGCTTCCGACAACGCCCGCGCCGGGGCGCCGGCCGGTGTGGTGCTTCGCAGCTCCGCCAGCGCTCCTGGTGAGGCTGCCGCGATGCCGCGCGCGTCGAGCAGGCCACCGCGCGCGATGCCCAGAACGCCGCTCCACGGATCCGTCTGATCGGCTTCCACCGCCCGCACGGCGGTCACCACCGCGCCATCGAGGCGCGCGCGCCCGGCGAGCTCGTCCGCCAGCCGGCTCTTTCCCGTACCGCCGTGGCCCTCGATCAGCACGACACCGCCACGGCCTCTCTGCTGGCAGCGGTCCCACGTGCCCACGAGCCGGTCGAGCTCGGCGCTGCGCCCCACCAATGGCGCGCGACGCGATTCGGCGCGCGGCGCCTGCAGGCGCAGCGTCCGGTCGTCACGAATGCGGGCCGCCAGCGCCTCGGTCTCGGCGTCCGGCGTCTCACCGTTCCGCTTGAGCCGCTCGGCGAATGCGGTGATCGTCGCCAGTGCGCGCCCCCGATCGCTGGCCAGGGCGAGCGCGCGCAACAACGCCCGGACGGCGACGGCGGAAGCCGGATCGAGCTCCTCGGCGGCCCGCGCCGCCTGCTCCGCCGTCTCCAGGTCGCCGCTCGACAGCGCCTTGCCGGACTCGGACACGAGTACCTCGACAGAGCGCCGCTGCCAATACGCCCGCTCCGCCGACATCCAGTCGTCGAATTCCGAGGCGCCGTCGATGCGCACCCCGTCGAGAAAGGGACCGACGACCAGCCGGGCCGCCGCCGCGTAGTCGCCGCGCGCGGCCAGCGCCTCCATTTGCTCCACATCCAGCGTCACGCCGGAGTCCGACAGCCGCACGTGTGTGCGGGTCGACTTCACCGCGCCGGGCGCGAACTTCCGCAGCGTCGCCACCGCATGCGTGAGTGAATGCCGCGCTTTCGCTTCCTCTTTATCCCCCCACAGCAGTCCGATCAGATGATCGCGCGTGCGGGTGCGCTTGGGGGAGCGGGCGAGGTAGACGAGGAGAGCGAGGTTCTTTTGCCATTGCAGATCGGTCGGCGTCGTCCCGTCCGCCAGCCGAACGAGTGGCGGGCCCAACGTCTGACAAAACATCATGCTCTCGGAGGGCATTGCAGCGCGGCTGTGCGAGCGGCGGCACTGTCGGCGCGAGCGCGATACTGCGCCTCGCCGCCAGCCCAGGCGCGTCGGACCTCGCGGTAGAGATCGCAGGCTCTTTTGTCGTTCGAACTGTCGAGCAGCAGGGCCAGCCGCCAGCGCGCGAACGTGCCGAATCCCCAATCCACATCGGCGACCTGTGGGGGTCCGCTCCGCCGGCCAAAGTCGTTGTTCTGATACCAGCGGAGCTCGCGCTCCGCGCCGTCCCTGTCTTGCCGGCGCTGGTACCAATCGGCGCGCAACAGGTGCAACACCGTGCGAAAGAACGGATCGACGACTTCGGGGTCGCCGAGACTGTCGGTCTGCAACGGCGTGAGCTCGTCCGTGAGTTGCAGTGCCTCTGCCGGCCGCTCCTGCCGCGCCGCGGCATCGGCGGCGAGTAGCGTCGTCAGCGGTCGACGACCAGGCTCACCGTCCAGCAGCCGGACGTACGAGCTCGAATCGGGCAATCCACCCCGGCGTCGCGCCAACAGCAGCAACATCCACGCGGCGCGCCGTCGCGTGGCCGTCGTGCTGACACTCGAACGCGTGTGTGCGACGAGCCCGCGACTGATCTCCTCCCCTTGTGACCGTCCGTCACCGTGCGACGGATCTAGCAGCACGAGCGCCCCCGCGAGCTCGGCGGGGAGCACCGTCAGCTCGGGACGCCCCAGTCCGTGCAGCGCCCGCGCCGCGGCGCGCGCGGAATCGGGCAGGCCCAGTGCCAGGTAACCGGACATCTCGGCCACTAACCCGGACTCGACCAGTGCCGGGGCGTCGGTCTGCGCCGCGAAGCGGCGCCCAAAATCGACCGCGCCGGCCGGCGCGTCGAACGTCAGGAGGTAGCGCGGCCCCGCAGCCAGATCCGGGTATTGCAGCGCCCCCATCTGTGCCAGCGCCGCATCGAGTGCCTGCCCGCACCGCGCACCGCCATCGAAGCGGCACACCAAGCCGAGCGACAGGAGCGCGCGCACCTCCTGCGAATAGGAATCGCGTGGCAGACCCGACTGCTCGAGACTGCGGAAGGCCGCGCGGGCGCTGCTGTCCTGGCCATCGGCCGTGAAGACCCACGTCAAATGCTCCGCGGCGGGAAGAAAATCGGGCCGCACTTGCGCGACGGCTTGCAGCGCCTGAATCGCATCGCGGCGTGACAGGCCGATCAAGGGCCCGCGGTGGTAGGTCTCGTCGGCCAGCATGAACAGCGCCGGGAGGAAACCGGGCCGCTGGTGGACGATTTCCTTGAGCGTGGCGAGCGATGCGACGAGCGGTTGGCGGGACGCACGGATCACCGCCTGGTAGTGTGGCGGGAATGAATCGATGTGGCTGAGGTAGCGTGCTGCCCGCGTCTCGTCGAACGGCCGGCCGAGCCATTTCTCCACTTCCGCGTGGCGCCAGGCGCAGAGCCAGCAGGTCGAGTCGACCGCCTCGGCGACGGCGTACGCACTGTCGGCCGAGCCCCACCGCGCCTGCGCAAAGTGTCGCTCCGCGGCGAGCCATGCCGCCAACCCGCGCGCACTGCGCGGCAGCGCCTTCGTCGGCAACGCGGGATCGAACGGGTTGTCACGGTTCCAGATCTCGCGGACGATGGCATACGAGAGCGTGTCGGCGAGCGCATCCAGGCGGCCGGTATCGGCGCGCGCGACGATTGTCGGATTGGAGGCTCCAGACATGCTGACTTCGGCGCGCACCGCGTTGCCCTGCGCACACACCTGACCGCGCACCACCACTGTCGAGCGCGACCGGAACCAGGGCGCACGGCTCGGACCCGAGACCGCGAAGTCGGCGTAGCCTTGCAAGTCGCGCACCAGCTTGCGGGCGACCCGCTCCCCCGCATCTGCCGGCGCGCCACACTCCTGCTCGAATGCCGACACCACGAGACGCAGGCCGGCGGCGCGCTGAAACGGCCATGCCTCGATGCTGGCGCGGCCAGTGACGGCGGTGCCGACAATCAGCCCGGCGGCAACCAGTCCCGCCGCGCTCAGCTGAAAGCGGCGCCGTCGCGTCGCCCAAAACTTGCGCTTGAACGTCGCCGCATCGGACCAGCGGTCTCGGGCCTTCCAGGCGAGGCCGCGCCGTAGCACGCCGCGCACGAGCCAGGGCACCCCGCGCCATGCTCGACGCCGGGCGGTCTGCGCCTCCAGCCAATGTCGCGCGGTGTACGATTCGTAGAGGACGAGGGCGGCCGCATATAGATCGCTCGCCGGCGTCGCATCTCCCCCAGCCAGCTGCTCCGGGGTCATGTAAGCTCGGGTACCCGCCTGCCAGCCGGGCTCGGTGAGCGGCTCTTCCTTCTTACCGCTCGTTCCCACGCGCTTCGCGACCCCGAAGTCGACCAGGACGGCGTTCTCACCGTCCCAAAACACGTTGGCGGGCTTCACATCCCGATGCACGATGCCGTGGGCGTGGGCATGCTCGAGCGCTTCGAGCAAGTCGCGGCCCAGCTTGAGGACTTCCCGCGGCGGTATCGGTCCGTCATGCAGGCGTCTCTGGACCGTCGTCCGGTCGAGGTACTGCATCACGTAGTAGGGTAAGCCGTCGACTTCATCGGCTTCGAAGATCTGCACGATGTGAGCGTGGGGAACGCTGGCGAGGGCTTGCGCCTCCCGCACGAAACGCTCGGTCGCGAGCGCCGTGTGCAGCTCCGGCCGAATCACCTTCACCGCAACGAGGCGGTCGAGTCGCCTTTGCCGGGCGAGGACGACGATACCCATGCCGCCGCTGCCCAGCTCGCGTTCGACCTGGTAGCCCTTCGGCGCGAGAGCGGCACGCACCCGCTCGAAGAAGGTGGGCATGGTTGGGCCGCTGCAGAACTTCCCGGCCGGGCGGCCGGATGTCAAACGAGGCTAGTTCGGGGCGTGCACCCTCGGCCCACCGTAATCGCGGTCGCCCCCGATACCCGGCCCCGCCAGCTCGAGCCCACCGCGGTCATTGTTGATGCGCGCGATGAACTGACGGATCGATCCCGGGAACGGATCGGTGCGGCCGTGCTTGCCGAAGGGGTCGGTGTACCAGATCTCCGGCCCGCCGCTGTTAGAGATGAAGTTCGAGTTGATGTCGACGACACGGTCCGTGCCGTCAAACACCGATCGGGGATCATCGAACTTCACGCCGAGCACCGTGCCGTTGCTGGTGGAAGCCGCGCAGGCGCCGCCACGCGCCTGATTGCCCGCCGGTGTGACTTCGTAGCACACGTCGATCGGCCGTCCCACGATCCCCGCGAGCGCCGGATCGTAGAACCGGCTGGGCAGCGACACCTGGAAATACGGGTTGAAGAACGCCAGCGTGTGGCCGCCCTCAGCGCGGATCGCATTCGAGGTCTGCCAGCTCTCGTGCAGCGTCCCGAAGTGCGAGAACTGTCCCGCCGGCACGAGGATGTCCCGGTCCACACAGGTGCGATCGGGAATGATGCGCTCACCGCCGCCGTCGGGGGAATTGGGCGGCGTGGCGGGCCCCACCACGACCGTGGTACCGTCACAGCTGCGGACGAATTCGCCGGGCGTGCCGATCGCCGCGAGCATCGTGATGTGCATCTCCGTGCCGTCGCTGCAGCGGATGTGATAGACGAGCTCGTGCAGGTTGTTGGTGAACGCGTCCTTGGAGTGCGTGCCCTGATGCAGCTTTGTCAGCACGTCGCACCGCACCGCGAACAGCGCGTCGGCCGCCGCGCTGCCGAAATGCATCGGGACGTCATTCTGCCACTCGATCTTGTGTCCGAAATGATCTTCGTGGCGCGTCGTGAGCGGATCGTACACATCGAGCTGCTCGTTGGCGTACCCGAATGGGATCGGCCCCACTTCGCGATACAGCGCCGAGCCTCTGGGGTCACGGCCGTGGTCATGCCCGAAGGAGCAGCCGGTGACGGGGTCGATCGGCGGGTGCCAGGTCGGATAGCGCTTGTGATCAGGACCGACGACGGAATACGCATCGTGCTGCGCCGCGGTACAGTCGTCGTTGGCGCCGGGCGTCCAGGTTCCGAACGACGCGGCGTTGCCGGTGGCGGCACCATAATCGGGGGCCGCCGGACCGTCCTCGCATGCCAGCAGGATAATGAATAGAAGCGCACAGAGTCGTTTCATGCTCGGAATTACCACTGATCAATGTTCAATGATCATTGATCATTGTTCATTGATCATTCGTGACCGTCGTCACTCCCCAATGGGCCAGGGTGGTTGAGTTATAGTGGCGGTATGCGACGAGCTGCGCTGACTCTGCTCACCCTCCTGCTGCTGGGCGCCGGCGGTGCGACCGCCCAACGTCGCTCGTCCTCTGGTTTTTGGTACGGCGTGGGCGTGGCGCCCGCATGGGCGCGCATCACGTGCCAGATCTGCGCCGGCAAACGCAAGACAGGGCTCTCCGCGGTTGTCGGCGTCGGAGGAAGCACGAGCCGCGCGATCCGCATCGGCGGCGAGCTCGCCGCGTGGCGCGAGCGGGATGGTGGAGTGACGCAAACGTTGATGTCGATCGGCGCCGGGGCCTACTGGTATCCCAACACCGCGCGACGGTTGTATCTCCGCGGCGGCGTGGCGCTGGTGATGCACCGGACGAGCGACGGCACCGACGTCATCACGTCATCGGGAATCGGGCCGCAGATGGGAGTCGGCTATGAGTCTCGCGTGGGCCGGGCCTGGCTGCTCGCGCCGTTCGTGCTCTACTCGGTCGGCGTATTCGGCGGCGATGTGAAGTTCAACGGTGGCCAGGCGGCGGGCAGTGCGACCGTGAGCTTCTTACAAGTTGGGGTTAGTCTAACGCGACGCTGACGCGCGAATGGGCCGACTCGGAATCGAACCGAGAACCTACTGATTAAGAGGAAGTCCGCTCGAACACCCGTTGACGGAAGATCGCGGAAAATGGGCACTTCCGGACGAGGTAAGGGGAAGGAAACGGAATGAACCTCCCCGATGACGAACCGAAAGTGGTGGGATTAGTGGTGGGACTGGACTCGGAGTCGTCACTGTGTTGACGGATCCGGCCTGGGTGCGGAACCTGTGAAGGATCGGGTCACTATAACCTGAGGCGATACCCGACGCCGGGCTCGGTGGGCAGGTATCGTGGTTGCGTGCGTTGCGAGACGGCCGAGCTCTTCAGTCCCGGTTCGACAGCGACTGTCGCGCGCACATAGCAGTGGGCGTTGGCCTCAACCTCGGCCCGGCGTGCTACGCTGGGTGCGGCCGAATTTAACGAAGCGGGACCGCCACCGCGGAGGCGCGTCATGAACGGTTTCCCCCCCACCTCCTCCAATCGTTGCCGGTCGTGGCTCGCGTCGCTCCTGTTGGTAGCCGGGTGCACTTCGGGCGACCGGCTAACGGCGCCGCAACCTCGCAGCGCGTCTCTCTATGTTCTGAATGCTCTGCACAATGTCATCACCAACTATTCACTCGGAGCAACGGGTAATTCGGCGCCGCGTTCCTTGATCCGCGGCAGCGACGTCAACACTCTCTACTCCCCCGGGGGCACTGCTCTCGACGCTGCGGGGCGTCTCTACGTAGCCAATTGCTGCGACGAGATCTTAATCTTCGCTGCGGGCGCGAGCCCAAACGCTATGCCAATTGACGCGATCGGAGGCCTGAACCCGGGCTGGATCACCCGACCGGCATCGCGTTCGATCATCAGGGCAACCTCTTCGTCTCGAATCTGGTCGCGGGCC
>WNFX01000900.1_pt1 | contig 38612 bp, 33 predicted proteins | sample 5400111 | NCBI WGS metagenome assembly WNFX01 (sample SAMN13153363, study PRJNA577476) | soil metagenome | isolation source: 40 cm soil or saprolite under grassland replicate 1 | place: USA:California | collected 2016-06-15
ACGGTAAATTGCTAAATGAGTTTGAGAGAGCTATTGAACTAAGGACACTCAATCCTGGAGGTATATCTCCATTCGAAATATTATATACAGATCCTAAAACCTCAGATAGCGTAACCCGCTTCGAACTATCTGCCGCAGGTACAGGTGTTGAACTAAAATCTAGAGAGCTGAGCGTTAGTAGTGACAATTCTAGACTAGATCTATATGGCTTTTATTATATTAATGGGAAGGTAGTCAATAAAGGGTCTTATACCGCTAGCAATTCCATGGTTGTAGCTACTTTATATGACAAGGACGGCAAAGTCGTTGCTATCGGAAGAGCTCAAACTGAGCCTGTGAACATTACTTCTCAGTCTGAGGCAGCGTTTGGAATTGCTGTAACTGATAAAGCACAAACTCATAAAGTAAAAAGATTCACACTGATCGCCGACTCTGATGAGTATTTGACGGTACCAGAATTTTCTGTGTTGAGCTTATCGCTTTTGTTCTTTATCGTGCTGCTAGCTGCGGTACTTAGCTCTATAAGATGGCACGCAAAGAAAAATATCTCTCTATGAGATGATGCCTGTAGAGGAATTTCAGCTCTGGTGCATCTAGAGTATGTAATAAATTTTTTTATTGCTATCTTTGCGTTGAAGTCTATCTCCAGATACTTCAAAAATCAATTGTATGATATTATTAGAAGAATTCGCTGATGTAGTATTCTATCAATTCAATACAATGAATACTTTAAGCTGATGTTCAATCTAAGAACGACACTTGGATGACGAATTGTATATATATAGAACGACATTTCAATTGGGCTTTATTCGTCAATTACAATCCAATTCCTCTAATGCCATCAGTCGGTATGATTTTGAAATCCTATACAAAAAGTAAGATCGTCTATTTCGTACCCTATATCCTCGGGGAAATTTAATCGATTAAACCTATGCAAGAACACGGCTATCGTAAACTAAGATGGGAAATTTTTCTAATTGATATATTTATTTTCCACTCTTTTCCAAATTGTTCTATCTTTATGATCCATTATTTCGACTGAATATTTTTCAGCAAGTTCTTTTCTTATAATGTCCGAGTCCTCAAATCTCCCATCTCTTCTCATATTGCTTCGTAAATTCAGAAGTCTTTCGATATCTTTTCTCTCGTGTTCTGGCACCTGCACTAACTTTAAACCAAAAATATCCATAAAATGATTATACAATCTAAGTGCGACCATTGACGTGTCTCTAGTCAGAATATCGTTAGCGGCATATTGGTTTATCTTGTTAACGAATTTCATGAAGGCTGTGAGGGCCAATGGAGTATTAATGTCATTATTCATAGCGCTCTCAAATTCCACTTTAGAATCATAACATAATCTATCCATCGCCGTTATGTCTCCTCCCTTGCCCTCAGCGAAGATTAACTCAGACCCACATGTCTCAATCTGGCGCCACTTTTGCATTGCCTCCTGAAGTAATCTGGGTGTATAGTCAAGAGGTTTTGAATATTGAACTGAAATGCAATAAAGTCTAAGCGACCAAGGTATTTTAGAGCCATAGCGGAACATTCTATGTGCCATCCTGGCCTACCTTTTCCCCACGGACTCTCAAAGAAGGGACGATCAGAAGAAAACTTCCAGAGTGCGAAATCTAGCGCATCTTCTTTGGACGAGTCTATTTGTACCCTTGCCCCTAATTCCAGCTCTTTGATTGACTTTTTTGATAGCTTTCCGTATCCTGGAAACGTCTTGACTCGAAAATACACTCCTTTTAATGTGATATATGCAAAGCCTTTCAGAATCAATGCTTTTATCAGTTCGACTATTTCACTTATATGCCTAGTAGCGAGAGGATAATGATCTGCATCCAATACATTAAGGGAATGAAAATCTCTAAAATATCTAGTGATATACCTAGAACTTATTTCACCGGCTTCCGTTCCTTCGAATCTTGCTCTATTGATTATTTTATCATCGACATCTGTAAAGTTCTGCACAAAGTTAGTACTGTAACCTTTTGAACTCAAATATCTACGAAGAACATCAAAAACAATTATTGTCCTCGCATGACCGATATGTGACTCGTCATAAACAGTAACTCCACATAGATAAATTCGAATCTTATCCTCGCAAGTATATAGATCTTGCAAATCACGTGTTAAGGTATTATACAAACGAATTTCTGTACTCTTATTTCCAGATGTCATATTCAAAGGCCTACCATCATAGCAATTAGCATTTTCTGATCTTCAAACGTTTACGTAAATATCGTTACCAATCACGTTTACATTGTAAGTAGTTAATTTGACTCCTTGTAGGTAGTCTAACAACTCACCTGTCTTGATATTATAATGCCATGAATGAAGAGGGCATTCTACTATTTCACCATCAATTTCGCCCGGCGCTAGGGAACCATCTTGATGACGACAGAGAGCTTCGACGGCGTAGTACTTCCCGTTCGCATGAAATAGAGCTATTCTATTGCCATTGACATTAATTTCCTTGCCGCTCTGTTCAGGGATTTCGCCCTTTTGTGCTGCCTTTACCCAGGTCATTCCTAATTCTCTGTCCTCTAGACGTATTAAAAGGTACTAAATTAGCTATATATTTTTAAAGAAAAGTAATGGAGATCGGAAGGACTTGTGAGTGATCCGCAATCAGAGCAATTGTCGTAAGGTTTTCAGAGTCAAAATTCTCTTTCAACACCTTTTTTTCATACTAAAAGATACGCTAGATAGCATCTTGTCCGTTGGCTCTCCAGCCCGATAGAGCTCAACACAAAAAATCGGTGCCATTATTAGATGTTAACAAAAAGTTGTATTGAATGATTTTAGTAGCTTTCCAGTAACCTCCTACGTATTTTTATACATGCAGTATCATATGTACGTACTCGCTAGATAGTTTTCCTCCCATTATCATTCTGGGATAGTTGAAGCACAGACAACACTACACCTACGCATTACCTAGTGTCTGATATACAAATCGTAATACAGATAGATTTTAATCTAGTTTACCGTTGAGAAATTTCTAGTGCAAAGCATAGCCGAAAATAAAGGAAAGAGCGCGATTGTCACAAGCGCTTTGCCATATGCAAACGGAGAAATTCATCTCGGTCATATTGCATCTACATACTTGCCTGCGGACATTTTTACTCGTTTTAACCGCTTACTAGGTAGAGAAGTTTACCATATTTGCGCTACAGATGATTTTGGTACTCCAGTCTTGATTAGGGCAGAAAAAGAAAACAAGACACCTATGGAGTATGTAGATGAATGGAACAAAAGAGATTATCAAGATTTTAAGTCAATTGATATATCCTTTGATTTCTTTTCTAAAACGAGTTCGAAAGAAAACATTGAACTTGTTCAATATATTTTCAAGAAGCTCTACGATAATGGACATATTTATGAGAAAGATGTAATCCAGTTTTATTGTCAGATTGACAAAAAATATTTACCAGATAGATACGTTATAGGCAGATGCCCATATTGCAATGCTGAAAATCAGTATTCGGATCTTTGCGAGAATTGTGGAAGGGTTCCCGACCAAATCTTAGACCCAAAATGTGGAATATGCGGAGCAGATCCCATTAAAAAAAATAGCATTCACTATTTCTTCAAGCTTTCCGACTTCGCACGCCAATTAAGGTTTTGGTTGACAAATAATCATAATCTTCAACCTGATGTAAAGAATTATGTAATAAATTGGATCGACGAAGGCCTTCATGATTGGGACATAACTAGAGATATTTCCTGGGGTGTTTCTATCCCCCTCCCTGATGCAAAAAGTAAAGTCCTTTACGGCTGGTTTGATAACCACATATGCTATATCTCTAGCTTTAAAGCATTTTTCCAAGCCCAAAATAAGGATGGTAGACGATTTTGGAATGAGTCAGAAATTTTTCACTTCATAGGCAAAGACATAGTGTACCATCATTATCTGTTTCTTCCCGCCGTTCGCATGGGTATCAATCAGGAGTACAAATTGCCTGACTATATACCTACTAGAGGACACTTGTTGCTTCACGATCGAAAGATTTCGAAGAGCAGAGATTGGTATATAAGTTTGAGAGAGTTTACATCGAGTTTTAATCCCGACTATCTGAGGTTTTATCTTGCCTCTATCACACCATACTCACAGGGAGATGCAAATTTTGATTGGGATGTATTTCGCGATAAGATTAATAATGAACTTATTTCTAATGTAGGAAATTTTATTAATCGAACTCTTACTTTTATCGCTAAATCATTTAACAGTAAAGTTCCTTCCCCTTCTGAATTTGGTCCAGATGACCAGGCTAGCATAGGAGAAATTGGTAGAATCGCTGATGAAGTCGGAGCCCTCCTCTCAAATAATGAATTTGACAAAGGACTGAAACGTATCCTAGCCTTTAGCACTTACTTTAATCAATTTTTCCAAAAGAAGATGCCCTGGTCAGATTCAGAGAGTGCCAGGGCAACATTATATATCTCTGTAAACGCAGTATGGTCAATTGGAATCATATTGGAGCCCTTTATTCCAACTTCCTCTGAGAAAATTTGGGTCCAACTTGGTATGCAAAGTAATGTCCACAAGGAGAAATGGAGTTTTGCATCACGGTTAAACCTAAATCCTGGTCATGCACTAGGGAATGTTGGGCCGATTTTTCAAAGAATTGAAACTAAAGACATAGAACTACGGAAATTCGATTTTGAAAAACATTGAACAACAAATTTTCGCGTGGAATAATGATCGGGCGTTTCCAGCCATTTCATAAAGGTCATCTTTTGCTTGCAAAACAAATTTTTGGCGATTGCGAAGAATTGATAATTGCAGTGGGCAGCGCGCAGTTCATAAGAAGCCCAGTTTTTATCAAACGAGAGAAATATAATGGGTCTTACATTCGTGAGCTAATGACAAAAAACAATGATTGGAAGAAATTGGTTCCTACTTCAGTATCAACTTTAGTAGAACAATTGCGAGGTGTAGAAAGGGTTAAGATGCTCCAAAAAATGCAGACCAACGGTTTTTACAATGTGAGACGATATCCTGTTACAAAATAAAATTTATGCAAAAATACTGATATTCAGTATAACCACTGCATGTCAGAAACGTTGCAATGGCTATTGAGGCGGCTGCAATAACAAATAGATTGAAAACGCGTGTAGATTATTGTATTTTACGTTAGAAATTGGTTTGACATTCATTTGAACCTAGGCTTGTGTATTTGACAAATCTCGAAAATAAATGTGGCCGATATTGCCGACAGTGGATTGACGACTTGTAAAACAAGAGTGAATCAATCATTCCAAAAACTACGTGTTGTCACATACTGCCTCTCTGCTTTGTAGATATTATTGTAAATATCAGCATCGTCAACTTGGTCACGTAGAATGCGCGCCGCCGTATCTGCACCAATCCCATAACCTGCTAAAACTACAATAGCCCTCTGGCCAAAATTATTAATTAGCGATGCCACTTTCCAGGCACGGTCGAATCTGTGAGTTTCGACCGGAGACAATTTCATTCCTGCAAGTCTTCTCACAATTATATCTGCTAATTCGTTGTCAGACCAAAAGGTTGATGTGACTAATCGAGAGCGGCATAAAAGACATTGTATCTTTGTTGGGATTTCTTTAGTTTCTATAACACGTTGCCATTTTCCACATCTAATACAAATTAGCTTGTGTTTAGTCTTTTCTATTCTCTGTTTAACAAGTTCGATAATACCCTTTTCGATGCTAAGTGGAGAAGCAGAGAATTTGGCAGATTGTTCAACTATCGGCGTTGCCAAATCAGAAAACTTATTCATCTCTTTCCAATGAATTTTAATTATTCCATTTTTGTAATCATTTAGTAGCTTTGCAGTTTGGATTACGTCGTATTTATCATGAATGAGTTCTCTGATTGCTTCCTTGCTGAGTGGAGTTTTTGCATATCTATCATAAATCATCCTTGCTACCTTTTTATCATATAGCGCCTGTTTACCAATAACGCCGAATCTTTTTCCAACCATCCAAACTCTCCAATTAGCTGCGTGCGTACCACCAAATGAAGCAATTATAACAGATTCCAAGTCGTAAGAGTCACCCAAAACTGCTTCAAAGTGGCCCTTTGCCAATCTGGCATTGGAGGTCAACATAATCCGATATGGGTCGCTCCTTGTCTCCACAATATATCCCAGTTGAGATGATAATATAGTGGACATCAAGGTTGCAAGAGTATTATTTACCTTGGAACCGAACGTTCCATGCAAGACCGTCATATTCCTAGCTATGGAGCTCTCTATCACGATGTTTTTTGAATCAGGAATTATTTTTAGAGAGTCTAGCGTGTTCTTTATCACAGGAGTAGAAAGATGAATTTCATTTCTTGCTGCTTGTGTACGCAGCAACCCTACCTGCTCAGCCGTTTTGTAATCTACAGGTATCATTTCTCCAATCCAATAAGGAATATTTATAGTAGCGCCATGCAATGGTTCTACATTTACTAGCATTCTTTTTTCGTCCACAGATAATACCCTCCATTGCAATCCTCTTAATACGAATACATTTCCCTTTTCTCCATAGTCTCCGACGAATCGTTGATCCAGAGTTCCAATCCGTCGTCGATTTACACTGTCTATAACCTCAAATTTCAGAACGTGGGGAATAGTAGATAAATTATCAAAATAGTATTTGTACGTCTTAAATGTGCGTGTGTACGACTCATTTTCCTTATTGTATCTAATGATCCCGTTCGTGTGAAGAAGGTCAATACAATCTTGTACGTCACATCTAGGAATTTGTGCGAATGGATGTGCCTTTGTAATAAGTCCATAAAAATCTCCAATGATTATAGGATTTCTACTTTGTAGTGCCAAACCGGCAGCATGATGAGATAGCACATCTAGTGCGTCTTTATGCATGATCTGTTCTTCGATGGACCCTTTTTTCATCCTTCGAAGGATGGCAAGAGATTCTAATTCATCATCTGGTTTGTTTGCTACGATAAGCCCTTTGGCTGGACTCCTATTTGCGTGCCTGCTGCGGCCAATTCTCTGAACTAGCTTTGAGACTTGTCGTGGAGAGCCATAGTGTATGACCAGATCAACCGAACCAATATCTAATCCTAACTCTAAAGAGGAGGTACATACTACGATCCCTGCGGATCCTGTCTTCAGCTTGTCTTCTGCTTCTTCTCGAATGTCCCTTGATAAAGACCCGTGGTGTATGTCTACCTTTATGCTTTGTTGATTTTTCAAAATTGTGGCCATGTACTCAGCTTCGTCTCTTGTGTTAGAGAATAGCAAAACTGGGCCCGAAATACTGTTTAATTTTATGTACTCTATAACTGATAAGGCAACGTGATTAAGAGAACCTTCTACGAAATTCAAATCAATATCATACGACCTCCTATGGTTGTCCACAATTATGGCATATCTCCGATTATAGCCCGCGATGAATCTAGCGGCTTGATCTAAATTGCCAACGGTAGCTGAAAGTCCTATTCTTGTAAATTCGTGTGAGGATGCAGCCTGCAGTCTTTCCATGCTTATCGATAGATGTGTTCCTCTTTCATTTGAAACTAATTCGTGGACTTCGTCAACAATTACCCATTCCAGGCTCCCAAGTGCTTCTAACATTCTTTCATTAGTGAGGACTACAGCGAGCGACTCTGGAGTAGTTATCAGGACATCAGGAGGGTTTTCCATAATTTTCTTTTTTGCCTTATTTGTTGTGTCCCCGTGTCTTATTTCTACAGATAAGTTTTCTGATCTTGCATACTTAACTATCCTTCTGAAGACATCGTTGTTTAAAGCTCTTAGAGGAGTAAGATAGAGAACTTTGATTTTTCCGCTATTTTTTGGAAGATCTCGAGACAGCCTAGCAAAGATTGGTATTATAGCCGCTTCTGTTTTCCCTGAACCAGTCGGTGCTACTATTAGTGAGTGTATTTTCCTCAAAATAACAGGTAATGCTTTTTGTTGAATTGCTGTTAAGGAATCAAATCCTTCTTTCTTATACTTGTCAATAATTAACTGGCTCTGTGCGTCATCACTTTTTTGCATCAGGGGATCTTCTTGAAGGGTTTTGGTATTGCCTTGAATTAGAACTTGATCTCTCATAAACAATTGTTGCAAAAAGACCAAGGACAAATAAACCAACAGCTACCCATACATATTTGTCAAAACTTGCAATACCTTCTATTGTCATGTCATTGGCTTTGAACATCGATAAATATATTCGTTTTAATTTTAACGTTGCTTGGCACCGTAATAGCAAGTGGAGTTTTTACGTGACATTTATAGCAAACTAGTATAAAGGGCTAACGAGAGGCAAATAATCATATATTTTTTTAGAAAATCGCTAACAATATTATCAGTTTTTCCCGTCAAAAGTTAGGAGTGTAGCCGGGAAGAATGAGTACATGTTTCTACTTGTGACATCTCGATTTCTTTAGAGATGCAATATTAGAGTTGAATTATTAAAATTAAACATACATATATTATGTTGACGGTAATGGCGAGTGACTTTGGAAAATGATAACAATTTAGAGCCAAGACACGATCAAGAAGCAGCTACAGGCGAAAGAAAGGTAAAGGGCATAGCACTTCTGTCAGGTGGCCTAGACAGTAGTTTAGCAGTTCGTGCGATGTTAGACCAGGGCATCCTGGTCGATGCTGTTGCAGTCAAGACACCGTTTTGTGATTTCGATTGCGGTAAGGGTTGTGGCCAAAAGGTCAAAGAGGTTGCGACAGAACTCGGCATTCCTCTTAAGACCGTGTATTTTGGCGATGACTATCTACGAATGTTAAAGCATCCAAAATATGGCTACGGTTCTGGTATGAATCCTTGTATCGACTGCAGAAGCATGATGTACAAGGCTGCGAAAGATGAGATGGAGAAAACAGGGGCTGAGTTCCTAATCACTGGTGAAGTATTGATGCAAAGACCTATGAGTCAGAATCCTCGTGCTCTAAATATCATTGAAGAAGAATCAAAAATGAAAGGGAAGGTATTGAGACCTCTCTCTGCAAAGTGTCTTCCACCCACTGAGGCAGAGAATATGGGATTAGTGGATCGAGCAAAGCTACATTCTATTACTGGGAGATCACGGAAGAGTCAACTTAATCTAGCCAAGCAGTATGACATTGTTGATCCTCCCAATGCAGCAGGGGGATGTCTATTAACCGATCCGGCATTCGCTCGTAGAATAAAAGACGCCATGCATTCTACAGATGACGTTCCGACTATTAATGACGTAGAGCTATTGAAGCTCGGTAGGCATTTCAGATTATCTAGTAAGTCGAAATTGATCGTAGGGAGAAATAATCAGGAGAATGAGATAATGGATGCACTAAAAATAACAGGAGACATAATTCTTGAAGCTAAAGAATATCCTGGACCGATTGGTATCCTTAGGGGCTTAACCCATGATCAAGACATGCTTGAAATATCAGCTGCTATAGTTTTGCGCTACTCTGATGCTCCAAAGCAAGGAGAGTCAAAAGTAAAAGTCCTCATAGATGACCATGAAATCGAAATTACTACCGTCCCTGTAGATGACAAGTTACTCGAAAAAACACGACTCTAAAATTCACCCTGTCGGTAAATGACTTTTGACCAGTATGACTATTTATCGATTCAGTAAGAGCTGTACTGTACTTAGCATTAGAGAAGATGGATTTATGCAGATCCCAAAGACACCGGTCTATCTGAAAACTATAACCCTCAGAGACATTAGCGAGATCCCAAGTATCAAGGAGGATTCAAAAAAAAACATGATTCTTATTTTGAGGGTTACTCCCTTGGCACAGAAAGATGTAGATGAGCTTCGTAAAGCAATTGACGAGCTATATAAGTATGTACAAGCATTTGGTGGCGATATTGCGAGGTTGGGGGAAGAGCGTGTAGTAATAATTCCCCCCGGTGTCAAAATTTGGCGTGGAACCCAGGACTTGAAATAATCAAAATCCGGTGGGTCCATGAATCCTAGACCATTCGCCTGCACAGGATGAATCACATGTTAGACGCCTATAGTCATCATTAAAATATGCTTTGCGTATTTGGGTGATAGAACACGTAGAGTGGTGGATTAAGATAAGACCGAAGAGCAGCTCGTAAATCAAAACTAAAACAAAAATATGATAGTCCTTGCCAACCTAATTCTCGAATTTATGTTATCTAAAAATGCGCTTAATTTTCTCGGCGATTATACTGCCGTAATTTTCGAGACTCTATATTGTAATTTACTAACTAGGCCTGTTCAAAAAAAATCGCGCAAATCCTTCTTTGACGTATAGAGAATCCATTGTGTCAAGTTAGTGTAGTCCCCTCCATAACGAGCTTCACTCTTCTTTAGAAGTGAAAAACCCTTCTGATCATTCGTTTAATGTAACAGTTATAATATTCAATGCATATACTGAAGCTATCGATGAGTAAATTGAAGCAACCTTCAGACCCGATTCTGCCAGGGGAATCCGTAGCATCAATCGAGGAATTTGAGGGTGGAAAGAACACCTATATTGACAATGGTCTTATCCGTTCGGCTGCAGTAGGCCATAAAGTTTTGGATTTCAAAAGACGCACAGTAAGAATTGAGCAAAAGAATCCTCCAACATTGCCTAAAGTAGGTGATATTCTCGTCGGCTACGTCGAAATGCTATTTAGCAGTATGATGTTCATTAGAGTACTCTATATTAACGACACAAAATCAACATCTGGTTTTTCCGCCATTTCATCAGTTAAAATAGGATCTAGTGGGGCAGGATGGAGTCGTGATAGAGGCGACAGAAGGGGAAGAACAATTTTTAGAGTAGGTGATATTCTTCGAGGAAGAGTAGTTAGTTTATTGAATTCAACAATTCATATTACCATCGAGGAGAAGGAATTTGGGGTAATTTATGTCACCTGCTTTAATTGCGGAGGCGACACGGTTCCCGTAAACAAGAGTGTTAAATGTATTGAATGCGGCGTCGTGGAAGAGCGTAAATTAACATCTGATTATGGAAAGGAGACCTTTAGTTTGATCCAAAAAACAGGTAATGCTTAGACAGTTATGGCCACGGAACGGGTGGCGTTTCAAGGCGAACGGGGTGCTTTTAGTGAAATGGCAACTCTCCAATACTTTTCACGACCAACCCTAGTACCACTGAGAACCTTTCATGACATATTTAGCAGTATGCAAAACGATACCATAGACTTTGGTGTGGTGCCCATTGAAAATTCAATAGAAGGTAGCATTAATGAGGTTTATGATCTATTATTGGATGCAGATTTGGCTGTCTCAGGCGAAATTTATCAAAGGATTAGACATTGTCTCATTGTGAATAAGGATACGAACTCGTTGCTGAAAACTGTTTATTCTCATCCTCAAGCTCTTGCGCAGTGCAGACATTTTTTACAGCAAAATGGGCTTGATGCTGTTTCAACTTATGATACTGCTGGAGCAGTAAAAATGATTAAAGAGAAGGGTATAATGGATGGAGCTGCAATAGCGAGCAGAAGAGCAGCAGAGCTCTACGATATGAAGATCCTGCAGGAAGGAATTGAAGACAAGAAAAATAATTTTACAAGGTTTTTTGTCCTGTCACATTCCAAAACAAAATCAACTGGCCGCGATCGCTCGTCTATAATTCTTTCTGTCAAGCATATGCCAGGCTCTTTATATAGCATTTTGGAAGAATTTGCAAAGCGACATATTAACTTGACCAAATTAGAGTCACGTCCCACAAAAGAAACTCCATGGGAGTATAACTTTTATGTAGATTTTGAGGGGCATTTAGAGGATGAATCTATTAAAACAACAATGCGATCAATCCAAGGGAAAACCTCGTTCCTGAAGATTTTAGGTTCGTATAAAAAAGCTGACTTGCGCTGATCAGAAATGATTCTAAAATTAAACCAATTCTTTGTTGTTAGTGCTCCTGATACAATAATGCAGACAGAAGTGCTCTCCCTCTAATTGACTGCGGTCCTAAACGCATAAATCAGAATTTCATCTGGATCATACATCAGATTTGGATCGTACAAATGAATTATGTAAGCAAAGGGGGTAAACGCAATTTGATTCTGTGGCTCGAATGATTGCATTGATAATCATATTATGTAATATAGTAGGGACCAAACCCTCTGCATTAAATAAAATAGCTATTGCCATGTCCCTGAGCAACTTACATATTAATTCTATTACCTCGTACAAAGGTTGCCCAATAATTGCCCTGAATGAGCTTCCAAAGCGTTAGGAAAATTTGCATCGATTTCCTACGATGGAACATTAATCCTAATCCGCTGTTTCTAATTGGAAATATGGGCTGTTCTAACTCACATCAAGTTTACGTCGTGGGGTTGACTTTCCCTATAACCCGCAGAAGTTATCCTAACGAATTGAGCATTAGCTTGCATCTCAGGAATAGATTTTGCACCACAATAACTCAAGCCTGACCTTAAACCCCCTACGAGCTGCCGTATAATTTCGACTACACTCCCTTTGTAAGACACCATGGCTTCGACTCCCTCGGGAACATACTCGTTCAAATCCTCTGAATCCGTAACTTGGAATCCTTCTTCGCGATATCTCCTACCCAAAGAAGCGTAGAATGAGGCCATCCCTCTATAAATTTTGAACTTCTTTCCATTCTTAACCATTGTTTTGCCTGGGCTTTCGTCAGTGCCACCAAAAAGGCTCCCTACCATAACTGAGGACGCACCAGCCGCTAGTGCTTTTGTTGCATCACCCGAGGTCCTAATCCCTCCATCAGAGATGACTGGGACATTTTCTTCTCTTGCTACCTTTGTACTCTCTAGGACTGCTGTAAGCTGAGGAACTCCAGACCCTGTTATTACTCTAGTGATACAAATTGATCCAGAACCGACCCCGACTTTTATGGCGTCAACTCCTGCCCTGATAAGATCTTTTGCACCTTCCGCGGTTGCAACATTTCCGGCAATAAGTTCACAATCTGGAAAAGCCTTCTTGATCATGTGAACAGTGTTTAGTGCGTTGTCGCTGTGGCCATGTGCAATATCAACCACTATTATATCTGCACCGCCTTCCAATAGTGCTTCTGTACGCTCCAGATAATCTCCCTTTACTCCTACGGCCGCACCTACCAGCAGCCGGCCTTTTTTATCTTTCGAAGCACTAGGATATTGTTCCATTTTCAAGATATCCTTACTTGTGATCAGACCGACTATCCGTCCTGCAGTATCTACTACCGGTAATTTTTCAATTCTATGATTGTGTAGAATTTCTTTGGCTTCATCAATCGTAGTGCCATTTTTTGCAGTAATTACATCCCTACTCATTAGAACCGAAACTTTGCTTTTCAAGTTGGTCTCGAACAAGATATCGCGCCTAGTTACTATGCCTGCTAGCTTTTTTCCATCTTCTTCAACCAATAGCCCGGACACACCATTCTGAGTCATCATCTCCTTCGCCTCTTTTACAGTCATATTAGACTTGATGGTGTAGGGCTGTTCAATAATTACAGACTCAGATCGTTTAACCTTAAGTACTTCGTCCACTTGGTCTTCAATCGTCATGAATCTATGAATGATACCTATACCGCCCTCTCTTGCAAGAGAGATAGCCATCATTGACTCGGTGACTGTGTCCATATTTGCACTAACAAGCGGTATATCCAGGATTATGTTTCTAGACAACCTTGTTTTCAGGTTAGTATCAGCTCGAGAAATCACGTGCGAGCGTTTAGGAACAAGAAGCACATCATCAAACGTAAGTCCTTCTTTGATCTCCAATAGTCCCTTAGTATCTGGACGCTGGAAAGTATTATAAGCGTTTTCATGCAGTAAATTCAGGTACGAACTAACACCTGTTCGTCAAGATATGGTACTTGATATTGTTAGAAATAGAGATAGGTAGTTAACAATAATTTCACAAGATCCGAGCAAGAACTTTGGATCTTATGGGTTAAAAATGAATGTTAAAAGATTGTGTTAATTCGTATTTTGGTAGTATATCTTTATCATTCTGATTTTGCAGATTTCAGTCACATCGAATAAATTAAATCTAAGACTCACTAGACCTGGTTCAAGGTATCTCACCCGTGACCATAAAGGACTATATTGAGGTTTCTAAACCTAGGATAGTGGTTGTTCTAATAATCACAGCCGTTACTTCTCTGCTAGCAGGGAGTAGATTTGATAGTACACCTAGTACGGGGTGGGACGTTGATATCTCGAAATTGGCATTTCTTGTTCTAACAGGTGCTCTGGCCTCTATGGGTTCGAGTGCTCTGAATCACTATTATGATAGGGACATTGACAAGATCATGTCTAGGACTTCAAATAGACCCATTCCATCAGGAAGATTGTCGCCGAGAAATGTAATGATTTATGGGTTGGCTACTTGTACTTTATCGGTCCTGATTGCATGGTTTGCGTTAAATCCTGTTGCTTGTGGTATGATTGCGCTTGGAATTTTCTTCTATGTCATTATCTATACTGTCTGGCTAAAACGAAGTAACCCTTTTAATATCGTCATAGGGGGATTTGCTGGAAGCGCTGCCTCAATGGCCGGTTGGGCCACCGCAACGGGATCTATCAACGTGTTGGGTTTTTTAGTTGGATGGCTGGTATTCATGTGGACTCCTGCTCACTTTTGGTGTTTAGCCATGAAAGCGAAGGAGGAATATGCTAGCGTTCGTGTTCCTATGCTGCCCGTTCTAATCGGGAATGAGAGAACAGCAAGTTATATTTTTTTAAATACTGCAATTTTACTGCCCTATTCTATATCGTTATACTTCTTTGGGGCAGGAATAGTGTATGTAGTAATCGCGGCCATTTCTGGTTCAATCATGTTGATATCCCATTATAAATTAACAAAGAATCCTACACCTGAGTCTGCTTGGAAAGCGTATAAAGTCACTGCGCCTTATCTTGTAATAATCTTCGTGGGATTGGCATTCGATGCCCTCTTTTACTATAGAATTTGAGCCAAAGAGTCCTGCTCGAAGGATTCTTCAACTTTCAATCAAGATGCAGAATCCATTACAACATTTTCAATCCTACGTTTATCCTTGGTCAGCCAAGATACTCTGACTAGGCCGTATATTTCCAGATCTAGAAGAGCTTTTTCTAAATCTACCTCAGTAACTTGGATACCTTCCTTGCTAAGAATATTCATCAGGTCAACGTCTGTGAGGTTGCCTGAATGCCTTATCTTCTCGTAAATAAGATTGCGTAGAGGGTAATTCATCATACACACCTAGAACATGCTGATTATTGCTAATTGCATAGATGACTTAAAGTTTGCAGCTACAGATATAAATTAATTGTTTTTCTTAAAAAGGGGAAGGAACTTGTCATCCTCTAGCCGTAAAACAACCTGTCCAATGCTTTTGGCATAGCATAGGTGACTTTTTTTGTCATAAGTTCATACCAATCTTCCACATCCTTTGTTATTGACGGTTTTGTAAGATGCAACGCGTTAGCGAAATCGTTAGCAGTAATAATATCTGACTTTTTCCGCATTGCGTTTACGGCTGCTTCCCTGCACAAACCGGTAAGGTCAGCGCCACTGAACCCTTTGCTAGATTGGGAGACCTCCTCCAAATTTACATCAGTAGCCAATGGCATTGAAGGGGTTAAAACTTTTAGAATTTCTAATCGATCTTTCTGATCCGGTGCTCCTATGCAAACAACCAAATCCAGTCTTCCTGGCCGCAAAAGTGATAGATCAATCAAATCAGGTCTATTCGTAATTCCTATCACGATAACTCCGGCACTACCTGAATCGTCCATTTCAGTCAGGAGTTGAGACAGCACTCTTTCGTTCCCAGAAATATCATCCTCACCTCGAGGCCTAGCGAGTGAATCTAGTTCATCGAAAACCACTACGCAAGGCGAAGAGGCTTTTGCCTTTCGAAAAATCTCACGTATAGCTTTTTCAGACTCACCTACCCATTTAGATAATATTTCTGGCCCACGAACGACTATTAAGTTTGCGCTACTTTCGGTCGCTAGTGATTTTGCAATCAACGTTTTTCCGCAACCCGGTGGACCGAATAGAATTGCCCCTCTGGGCGGCCTAATACCCATCTTGCTAAAACGGTCGGGTTCTTTGATTGCAACAATTAGATTATCATATAATATTCGTTTCGCATCATGAGATCCTCCCACGTCACTCCATTTTACTTTAGCAACTTCAACATAGAATTCTCGCATGGCTGTCGGAATAATTTCCTTCATCCCTTCCTTGAAGTCTTTATGCGTGATTTCTATAATTTCTAAGGTTTCTGACGAAACTTTGTCTCGTTCAAGATCAATCTCAGGAAGATATCTACGTAACGCCTTCATTGCCGCCTCTCTGCATAGAGCCTTTATGTCTGCGCCGGTATAGCCGTAGAGCTCTGCTGCTAATTGATGAAGGTTAATATCCTCAGCCAGAGGCATGCCCCGGGTGTGGATTTGCAATATCTCAAGCCTGCCTTCTGCGTTTGGAACACCAACCTCGATCTCTCTGTCAAATCTACCAGGACGTCTTAACGCGGGATCTATGCTTTCTGGTCTGTTCGTCGCCCCTAATACTACTACATTTCCCCGTTCGGACATCCCGTCCATCAATGACAAGAGCTGTGCCACCACTCGTTTTTCAACATCTCCAAAGGCTTCCTCTCTCTTCGGAGCGATAGCATCAATTTCATCTATGAAAATAATGCTTGGTGCAGATTCTCTTGCTTCCTTGAAGATATCTCGAAGTCTTGCTTCAGTTTCTCCATAGTATTTATTCACTATCTCAGGCCCATTTATTATATAGAAGTTAGCTTCAGATTCTGAGGCAAGCGCTTTGGCTATTAAGGTTTTCCCACAGCCGGGAGAACCATACATCAGTATACCACTATGGGGCTCAATACTAAGCTTTGTGAAAACTTCAGGGTGGCGTAAGGGTAGTTCAACAATTTCCCTTAGACGCCTAATCTGTTCCTTTAGACCTCCGATTTCTTCATAGGTTACACTAGGTCTCCTATCAGCAGTTGTTTCACCCAATATTGTGAGCTTTGTACTTCGTTCGATCCTGACTGTGGCGCGGGGTGTTAGTCTCTGAACTTGGAAATCCATTTGACTCCCCAAGATCACGACTGATATTTCGTCGCCTTCAACTAAAGGGAAACCGCTTAGCCTGTTTTTTACGAATTCGCAGAATTCCTTATCTACAATAATGTTAGTAGTTCCCAATGGTAATAAGGCGACGTTTTTTGCTCGTTTGGATTCAATTTTTCTTATCGATAATAGATCGTTCAAGCTTACACCAACATTCTTTCTAGTCTGTCCATCAATTCTAATTATTCCTGAATTTTGTTGATCCTCGTCTGCTGCGCAGGCTATCACTGGACTACTGCGTTTACCAATTAGCTGAACAATTTCTCCAGGTTCTACGCCGATCTCATGCATAGAGTTAGGGTTTATCCGAGCTCTTCTCTTACCAATATCTCTATGCTTCGCCTCTGCCACTCTCAACTGAATTTTGGATTTTGACCCTCCTCTCTGACTCCTCTCACGAGGTTTTTTCAAAGGTTTATCTTACGAACCTCCTCAAAATTCATCTCATTTCATTGTTACTGATTGTCTACTTATGTTGATAACTTGGATTTCTCCAACCCCTGTTAAACTTTTTATGGAATCTTCTAGTTTATCCATCTGTCCTTCCTTATCTTCTATAAGGAAATCTCCGACTATGGCATTTAGTCCATATGCTATAGGTTCCTTCGCATGTGCCTTAAGCTGCATACTATCAGGAATATTGCTTTTAAGTTGAAGTATGACCTCATCTAGATTAGAATCTGCTTCAGCCGGTAGTATCCTGATTCTAGCTAAGAGACGTGTCATTTCTATGGACCCTCAAATCCGCATCCTACGCACTTGTAAACTCTCGCAAACTCACGACAGCTTTCACACCGCCAGATCAAAACGTACCCACAGTTAGGACAATAATACTTTACGCATTCATCGTTAGGCATGATTGGTCTGCTGCATGATGTGCAGACCGGTAATTGCAAGGGCTTAGACATTCCGTATAATTCGAATCACTATCCGAATTTATATCTTGCTTACCATAAAAGCCGCCTAGCTTCATTGCCTAGGAGAGTTTTTATTATCTTTGATGTGTGCTTTGCGCCCAATATTTTATATATAGCCGTCGAATGGATATCAAAGTTACCTTCAGCAGATATTCGACTAATCTCGTTTTCAGAGATACTAGAAAATAACTCATCGAGTGCTTTATTGTCTAGTCGCTCCAGTATTTCTCTGACAATCTTCATCTTTTTGAATTCCGCTCCGAAAATTGAAGACCAGTCTTTTTGGTATTCGCCGAGCAGAGTGTCTCTATTATTTTCAATGGCGTTTACAACAGCACGCCCTGCTAACATACCACCCATTCCACAAGAATATATTCCTCCTGCAGTAGTTGGCTTCGTTTGACCTGCCGCATCTCCTATCACTATTGCCTTAGGACCATTAAGGAAGTTCTCGATCGGGCCCATAATCCAAATTGGAGCATATACTCTACGAACGACGGTATACTTTCCAGCCTTGTTATCCATATAGGATTTTAAGACCTTTGCGGCATTGATCGACCTGCCTGCAACACCGACTTTTCCTTTGCCTGAGCCGGTGGGAATTATCCACGCAAAGAACCCCGGGTATTTTTGATTATCAAACTGCACCTCAACTGTGTCGCGATCTATCCATGGCGCATAAACTTCGTACTGAGCTGATTGCAATATACCTTCCCTGCTCCGCTTTAATAAAGATGCAATACCTCTACCATCAATAAAGTAATCACATTCCAATTCTCCTTCAGTAGTCTTAACTATGTGGCCGGAGGGATGATTAGAATCGTTATTCTGATCTTTACGGGAGATCGAAATCATAGAACACTTCACTCTAATTTCTGCCCCCACTTTCTGGGCCTGAAATGCAATCTGCTTGTCAAATGCACGTCTATTTAAAACGATAACATTCTGGCTTTCCGCTTTTACTTCAAACCCACTTGACGGAGAAAAAAATTTTGCGCTTTTAATTTTGTTGTCTAATACATCATATGATGGTATAATGCCAAGTTTCTCAATCCCCTCCATGCTCACGAGCCCACCACAGTGTTCTGGGGTACCGATTTCAGGATCCTCTTCAAGTACCATGACCGAAATGTTCTTTATATAGGCTATCTCACGTGCAGCCAATAATCCGGCAATACTACCACCAGCGATTACAACATCATAATGGTCCATAATACTTGATGAGAAAACTCTGTTGTTGGATTTATTAAATGATTATACTTCAGGTATGGAATACAAACAGGTCGTAAGGACCTAAAAATGGGTACAAATTAAGCAGCAGGCCGTATCAGGAGCTAATAAACTGCAATTACTAGTAACTATTTCAGTAAATTTCTATTCCGTAGATTGTTACGTTAATGAACAAATTAGCTGGATGTATCTTATTTCACAACCGCTGTGTCATCCTATAGTAATCGTCCTAAATCATCTAAACTGTACTTTTAGGCTGAAGCCGCTGAATCCATTTATTGTTGTTTTGCATCTCATTGCTTTAACTGTACTAAAGTTGCCTGATAACTTAGCTTTCCATGGACGTGTATCAAGACGAGATGTCTAGTACAAGTTCACTGCAAGTGTTAAGCTGGTATTGACTAGTTTCTAGCGTGCTCGCTTGCCTTCCACGAATTCAAGGAAGTTCGTTTTTGCTTTCTGATAATCCATCTGAGTAGGAGGATGTTTAAAGCAATACGAGCTGAGACTCTCAAGGGGCCCTGCAATCCCCCTATCTATAGCCAATTTTGCTCCTCGTATAGCATCTATCATGATCCCTGCACTATTATACGCATCCACCACTCGGAGTTTAAGATCCAATTCTATTGGGAGGTTCCCGAAACATTTGCCTCTAAGCGAAATATAACATACCTTATCGTTCTTTAAGAATTCCACGTAATCTGATGGTCCAATACGCATAGGAATATCGTATGGTGCCATGGCGGATACAGCGCTTGTCTTGCTAACTCTTTTATCTTCCAGTCTTTTTTCGTCTAGCATATTATAAAAATCCATATCTCCACCTATATTGAGTTGGTAAGTTTCCTCTGCTTTCACACCTCTGTCGATAAACAATTTTACCAACGTTTTATGCACAACTGTAGCACCCAGCTGACTCATGACGTCATCGCCAGCGCATGCAAGATTTTTGTTTTGAAATGACTGTTGCCATTTTGTGTCAGAGGCAATAAAAACAGGTATAGCATTAATAAAGGAAACCCCTGCGTCCAGACAGCTATCCGCATAAAACCTGGTTGCTTCCCTACTTCCGACTGGAAGATAATTGAGCAATATTTCTGCTTTGGATTCACGAAGTATTTTCCGTACATCTGCCGCGGGCTTCTCAGAAACCTTTACCTTTTCGCTATAATGCGTTCCCAAGCCATCCCAAACTTCTCCTTTTTCGACTTTTACATCCAGGTGATTTACCTTTGCTATATTAACAGTGTTATTTGGGGGTGCAAAGATCGCCTCCGAAAGATCTTTGCCTACCTTAGATTCTACAACATCGAAGGCAGCTACGAAATCAATATCTCCAGGTTCAAGGCCTCCCAAGCTGTGGGCCGTAAGGCCTGTCGGATCATGTGAGTTGTTATTATAAAACGAGTGGCCTTGTAAAAGAGCAGATGCACAATTGCCTACACCTGCTACTGCAACTCGAATTCTTCTGCGCATGTCTACTAGCATCTTGCTCCGTTTAATATATTTATCAAGATAACTAGGAAACATCATTCATGAATCCCATGACTAGATTTTTCGGCCCTTGCGTAGCCAATCACGTCGTATTCTAGCTACTCTAAAGATTCAAACTCGATATTTCTCCCAAAATAGGCTAATATTCGGCATTAGGAACTTCAGGCCGATACTTCATCCAGCTAAATTTAGTGTTACCTCACTAACGCATATATTTTCTTCTTACATAGGAGATCAAATCCAAATTTTCTATAAAATCTGATGAACCCCTCATTTGTAAAGGTTTGAAGAATAACCGAGTCGACGCCTTCTTCAAGTGCAACCTGAAGAGAGAATTCTAGCAACTTCTTGGCCGATCCCTTGCCTCTGAAGGCTGGAATTGTTCCTAAACAATAGACACCCAGAAGGTTATGACGATCCAATAAAGCTGCGCATCCAATTGGGAGTTTTTTGCTATTGTTGTCTTGTATGGAAGACAGCAGCAGCGTGAGTTCTTTGAAATGTCTCTCTAATACCATTTCAACTTCATCTTGCCATTCTATTGTCCCAAATGATTTGCAAAAGATATCAATCCAGATTGGTAATGAATCTCGACTAATTCTCTCTACAATAATATTGTGGCTTTCAAATATTACTGATTGCATAGGCATCCTCAAAACTTGTAGAGTATCTACAAAGGCGAAACCAATGTGCGACAGTAACCTTTCCAATCTGTCATTGTCCTCGTCAACATAGACATAGCATGCCATGCCTCTTTCGAAAAAAATTTTAGAAGCTTTATCTATAATTATATCAAGGTGATTACAGTGGATGTTGCTCAGTCTGTTGAAGAAGTAATCATTTTCAAATCTTTCATTGATAAAAACATCAGCACAGTGATCTATCTCAATATGACAGGTCCACAAAGAACAAAATGTGGATTCGTTGAGTTCCGCATTTTTTTTAATATTGGCATTCAAATATATTCATTATTTTCTGCGTATTAACCATCGACCACGTAAATCATGCATAGCTATTCCAATTTCATCGAATTTTGAATTCTATTATAGGATAAATATCTGTATGATTAACAACTTGACTGGTTCAATAGAAGTCACTTTAGACGTGAGACTGAAACCTCTATTGTTGAAACATTCCTTGTTCTACCATCGTCTGACCGCACCAATTCCGAACCTACTTTAACAGGCCCTATTTTATAGCCTAATGTATCCATTCGTTTCACAATAATCTGCGCTACATCTACCGCCCGTGTTATGCTTCTCCCTCTGGCCTTGATGACGACTAATGGCTCGTTGGCAAGTTGTACCAGGGTAGCAGTGACATAGGTCATCAAAGGCTTTTTACCTATAAAAATCTCGTTGGTTGCTCTGTTCGGTGTGTTTATTCTACCCGTCGACATTTTGTAAAATTATCTCTTCTACTAAATATAATGTTTGTTGATGTCAACACGTATTTAGGTATTGGAGTGCTTTTGCAATATACTCTCAATATCCTTCGGATTGGCTGTAATTTCCTTAACCAGATCTGTGTCTTGAACTTCGTAACAGTGTAGCAGCTCCTGCTCATCCTTATAGAACAGAAAAACTTTCTCTTCGTGTATGCAATGGTACAGTTGGTCTATTATCATCCTTTCTGGCTGTAATTTGATGCCGTCGGCCTCACTGATTACCGGATATTCCAAAGCAATCGAGTCGCTGTAAAAGATACGGACTAGACAAATATAAAGAAAACGATTGAATCGTTATTGAGGGCCAGAAGAGTTACATATCAACTCCCTTCTAACTTTCCTTAATCTACAAATTCATTTCCTTTTTTCAAAGTAACACCCCAAGGGCCTTCATTCTCGCCTTATTAGCCTATCAAGTTTATCCCTCCCCATTTTTATCATGTTTTTCAGTGGAATTCCTGCTCTGAAACCAGTACCAGGGATGTGAGGGGGTAACAGCGTACGGACAATTATACCCTCGACGCAGATTACGGCTACTAGATAGATTCCTAACCATGGGAGAAACATGATCTCACCTGCCACGGAGTGAAAGGCCTCCCATTCTTTTACATTTGTGGTTACGATTAACGCAAATAATGATAATGAAGTTATTCGTATGACATTTACGATACCCGTACCTATGGTTCCTATAAAAAAATATACTGCTTTCCTTCCAAGCGGAATATCCAATTTGAGAAGAAATGCTAGCATCACAAAAGTATAGATAATACTACTGTGAACACCTGCAGAAGGCCAATAAACCTTCAATCCAAATGGGCCATGTAAACCATTTAATAACAAGAGATTACCATGCGCTACCGCTGGGACGCCGCTTCCTATATTTATGATATTATTGTCAATAAATTTGATGGCTTCCTCATCGATTTTTAAGTAGACTGGTACAATAAATTGAAGAGGTCCCAGGCTATCATATGGAAAGAAAGCATCTAGATACAAAATTACTGCACTTCCTATTAAGTAGATAATTCCAGCTGGTGCAATTTTGTACCATTTCCTTCCTAATATTATGACTAGTGCAGAGAAAACATAAAAAAATGTTGTAAGGAAATCCCACATCCATATCCAGCTATTAATTAATAAAACCTTATAGTAGGGGGCTGATTCGATTATGAAGCCCCGGAGACCTAGAGGTAGTGCTACAAAATATAATATGGTAAGACCAGACAATCCAATCAATATTAGAATACGACGGCGTTTAACACGAAACTTCAGACCTACGAGCTCAGCGAGAATAAAAGCCATAGCAAAGAGAAGCCCACCTCGTCCTTCATTCCATGAGAGATTAAACGAATCAGGGAATGCGATTATCGAAAATATAATTGGAGCTACAATAATCGTAATAACGCCAAGGTTTTGGGCTACACTAGCTGGTCTTATCTGTGGTTCATCTTGGCCCTCAGAAACATTCTGTTCCTCTTTATCGGACAAAACTTATGTTTTAAGATCCTCTCGAAGATAAAAACGTACTTTTTGCTCATCGATCCAAGTCTAAACACCGGCTGTCCTTGACACTGCCTTTGCTTCAGAATCATACCTAATAGACGTGGAAGCATTTCAGGATTGTTCTGGACAGAAGAATGGATAACCATTACATATTGTACATGGACTTGAATTTGAAACCCTATGATAGTAAAATTGGAAGATTTCCTTTTAATTGAACGTTCTACATCGAATGCAATTTTAGAGGCCCAATATGAAAAGTTGACTAATTCAATCAGATTCGAGGTTTATCATCTTCCATATGAGTGGGTTATTTGAATTGTCTTTCCTGTCATGCCAATCCCGATCGATTGAAAATGGAATCGTAGTTACATGCCTACAGCTATACAGAATGTTGATTTTACCTTCATCTACGACAAAAATTGGTATCGGATCCTCCAATCAAAGCAGAACTAATAAAATCTTAAGATCCGTTATCTTTGGATCGGATTGTATTGTTGCTAGGAATGCAGGCGACGACCTCGACGCTCTGGTCCAATATCTGTGACAGGTAAGTAACTAAGTAAGGTATGTCAGTTACGGGATTTTAAAAGTCATAATAGGAATCAAGCAACGAGGTAATTTGAAAATTTTCAAAAGCAAAGATCCATATGTATATGACTTTGAATTTAGTCTCTTTTTTGCTCTTTTTGCTTAGGTGGTTAGTAAGGCTTATCTACTTACCATACCATACACTACTTATTGTCTAAACCGCCACTACCTGGAGGGGTCTGCGTTATGTTTTCTTTATACACCCATGGTATGCAAGGACAGTAAAATTAAGTGCTACCAGCCTAGTACATTTGCCGATTTTCTTGCAGCATCCTCTAATGCTTGTTGTGGCTCTTTCTTTCCGTAAGAAACCTCTTGTATTGCTTCTCTTATATGTTCGGCTATAGCTGGATATTCCGGTATGTTGGGCCTGTGGTGTCCGAAGAATAGCATTGGAAGGACTTGGTCATAGTAAGGATACTTTGATTTGGTAGCATTCATCATGAGGCCTTCACCTATCGATTGTTGCGTTGGAAGATATCCGTACTTCTCTAGCCACGGAGCCAATATCTTAGGTTTTAGCATTATTGTAATTAATTCCCATGCCAACGCTTTATGTTTCGATGTGACAGGAATGCTCAGCTCCCATCCGCCCATCATCGTTGCATTCTGAGTGTCCTTAGTTGGGACTGGGAACATTGGAATAAAACCTAGTTTTTTTTCAAGAGTTGGCCATTCTGTTCGAGGAAAAAAACCTGGAATCCACGATCCAGATATCATTGTTGCAAATTTTCGGTTAACAAACTCCTTGTCTAACGACACCCCTCGAAAAGTCATCGGTTTTATGCCCGCATCAACTTGATCCTTTATAAAAGTTAATGCCTTAACACCTTTCGTGCTGTTGTATATAGGGAACCAGTAAGAACCCTTACTTGGATGACCTTGCTTGTATTCCAAGATGTCCCCACGTAGCATCCAAAGATAAGGATACCATAGATCGGGTGAATAATTCACGTCAAATAAAATAGCACCTTCGGTCCCATTCTTTTCAAGAGCTGAGTTAAGCCTCTTTGCAGACGCGATGTATCCGTCCCATGTCCTCAGTGAGTAGGGATCGATACCTGTTCTAGCCAGTATGTCTTTCCAGTACCATATTCCACGTGCATCTGTCCAGGCCCAGATCCCGTATACTTTCTTATTATATCCACCTCCATCCCAATTTTCTTGATACCAGTCAGAAGATCTACCCCAGCTATCAGTGAGTGCTGTGAGATCTGTGAGTAAACCTTTCTGTGCAAACTCTCCAAGCCAAATCTGGTCAACTGACACTAGATCTATAGGTGTTTGATCAGTCAATGCCTTTAAAATCTCGTCCCTTGTTTGATTGAGAGGACTCTGGAAGTATGCCATTTTGATATTCGTCTCTGGATGGTTACTTTTCAATTCTTGAAGAGCATTTCCGATGAGCATCTCCCACCGCCCTTTTTCAGTCAGATCCGTAAGCATAGCACTCAAAGTAACCGTTGATTTTTCTGCCGAGATATCAGTAGCTCCCAGATGCGTGGAGCCTATCAGAGAGGGTATGACAAACGCCAGAAATAACAAGAGCGTAACTAAAAAAATCGAAATTACTATTCTGATATCATTCACTAGAGTTTTAGCCATTCTGCAGATTTAAAAGTCTTGAGGTATGCAAAATATTCATCAATAGATTGCCAGCCTAGAATTTAGCCTGTCATTTAATGCGAAAAAAGGAATGATCACAAGCAATTTAGAAAATGAGTGAGTCACATCGATCACGAATTTGAATTCTACTTAGCAATTTCGCTGTAGGGCACGGCTGTTCAATATGAACTTGTCTTGGTCGGTCATCCATAGAGTCATGGTTCTTACCGCTATAGGCGTATTAATACCAAAACGCATCCAGAAACCCATATTGTAAACAGTGACCCAAAAACTGAAATACAATAATAGATGTGTACATTTAGTAATGATATTGGACTAAGATTGGCAACCATCATTTAGTCATACAAGAAATGGAAAAATAGGAGCATTTAAAAATATGATTAATCGCCTTTGAAGAGTGTGAACGTCATTAAAATAGTCAAGTCAGCACAGATAATTACATCTAGTGTTTACGATGATAACCTTTCCACTATCGAACGTAATTCTTTTGTCGATTTACAAACGTTGAACTTTTATCTTCAAACCCTACCAAGAAAACACAAGATCAAAAAGGCGTTAGTAGTGGTTCATCACAAAAAAGAGAATTCTGTGGATCTTTTCATTGCAGAGGATGACAATTCATTTTTTATCAACTAAGCTAACTTTAGGTATCTCGTAATATTTCTCTATTTTTGAAAATTCCTTTTTGCGCGGGCAACTTTTGAGATACTATGACAAATTGAACATTCTGCCCATTGGCGACCGCCAAAATATTGCCATACATGATTACACCTTGAATAGGTGCATCTTAGCCATATTCCAACTGCAGGACCCTTTATCCAATTGTCTTGTAGAGGCTTTCTAGTCCTACGAGCTGATCGCGGTGGTTTACTATTATTAAGAAGCAAGACGGCATGCTATCGTCAATTCTAGAATAAAGAGCTTACGATTTATTTTTTCATTTATGAAAGGTTACCTGAGATTATGTCTGAAATCATAATCGACTTCAATTTGACTGCCTTTAGAAATGTTTCTATGTTAGGTAACAAGGATCTCAAACGGGGTTTAAAGGGTAGTAGTAGATTCATAGTAACATATTATAGTTAACGTTAGTAGTAATTAGATGAGAACTCTCCGAAAACAGCAAGAAATTATACCGTACTAGCTCTCCGATTGCGCACTGATTAATACCGTAAAGCTTTTCTAGCTTTTATGGCCAGTAGGCTAATTGGCAAAAAGACAATTTACAATCGACACAGGTATAGAAAAATTTCCTGTTGAAGGCCACATTCACAAGAACGTTGCAGTAAAATATCTCATGAGAAGGCGACGGTCTGTGTTGATGACTAAAGATTTTAATAAGGTCGAAAGGTTGTATTCTGATCTTCCTCAGACTATAAAGATAATAGGAAAGCAGGTCACACATGAGTACAGAGTGAATTGGCAGAGAGAGGGTACGGATGATTTTCAGGGTTCGCGATTTATTTTCAAAATAGATGAAGTACGTTTGGAAAGCCCTTCAGAATAAGCAGAATTTAGATAAATTGTGGTAGGACTTTGGATAAATTAAAATACTAAAATACTTGTATTAAGTTCCATTACATAAGAATCAAATTACATATTAACACGCATTTGAAGCATATTATGACTTACATTTCACGAATAACCATGATATTCGTGTCATGACCATTGGCATATTATACTCAGTATTTGGTGCATATATTTAGAATGAACGGTGGGGCAGAGGACGCTGAGAATAACAAAAACGGTGATATTGGTCTACAACTCCGCAAATTTCATCATGTTAAGAAGGGAATAAGAGCATTTGCAGTAGCTGAAACATTCAACAAATTTGATAAAAGATCAACGCTTGCGGGCGTAGTCATGCGGCGCGATATGATTGTCGATGGTCTAGTTTTTGGGACGGCAACAACAGAGGGTAACGACTCTACAGAAAACATTCTCTCAATGTTCAAATCATTAAACAGAAATGACGTCAACTGTATAATGCTAAACGGACTAATCATCAGCATGTTCAATATAATAGATGGGAAGAAACTAATGCATGAAACACAACTACCAATTATTGCGCTAACATTCCATGATTCAGAGGGTTTAGGAAATTCCATTAGGGAGCACTTCCCACTAGATGCTGAAAAAAAACTGCTTCAATATGCTAACCTAGGAGAAAGAGATCGCGTCACTCTAAAGACCGGCAAATCGGTCTTTATTAGACACTGGGGTTTGACGTTAAAAAACGCTATAATGGTTTTAGATTGTTTTACATTGCAAGGCTCAATACCTGAACCTATAAGAATAGCAAAACTAGCTGCACGTGCCGGTGCTAAAAAGTAAATTCTTTCCTTTGAAACCAGGCTATAGCAATGGCAGCGATGTGGTTTCGGATAGTCTATCCCGCTAAACCATTAGGAAGGGAAGAAGGGGGCCTCCCGCTTTGCCTACCCTGCTAGAGACTACGCCGCACCTCAAGGGCACTTTTATTAACTGAATCTGAAGGCTTTAATGTAAGTAGTAAAACTTACAGTCCTAGCTAGATTTTATAACCTCCGACTTCAGGAGATGTATACCGTATTGCAATTTAAATTCGGACTTACTAGCCGCCGCCAGTGGTTCCCCCTAATTGTCCCCAAACATTCTCCTGATAAAGATCAATTAACTCGTTCAAAACATCGTCATAGTTGATGTCTTTTTTCTTGATGTGAGTTATTTCAGTTCGTATAGATTCAAGTCTCTTATATGTAGTGGCCTCAATCATTATGTTTGTCACGAACTAAACAGCATTTTTATCAGATATTAATTAATCATCTAGAAAGTATTTTTTTTGAATTCGATTATCTTGGTCTTCAGCGCGAGGTGGAAAGAAGACGGGTTTTTGTGCAATATAAATGGGGTCGGCCGGATTCGAACCAGCGGCCTCCAGCGCCCAAGGCTGGCATCATACCATGCTAGACAACGACCCCTTCGCGAAAAATATCTGGCAGAAAACACTATTAGGCAGTTCAATTTTAAGTTTCTTGAATAGTGAAGACTGTTCGTATGAGTCAGATATAAAAGCGATTGGTTATGGAAGCTTACAACAAATATCAAGAGGCAGGAAAAATAGCATCTCAGGTGCGAGAATCCGCCCGAAAAAAATACTATGTAGGCGCCACCTTATTACAAATTTGTGAATCACTAGAAGAGGAGATCAGAACTAAAGGAGCGATGCCTGCCTTTCCCGTTAACGTTAGCCTGAACGAGATAGCGGCTCATTATACAGCAGAACCTGCAGATGAGCAGATGGTTAGTTACGAAGACGTCTTAAAGATTGACATAGGAGTTCACATTGGAGGATATATCGCTGACACGGCTGTAACGGTATGTTATGATCCAAAATACGAGCCTCTTGTGAATGCTGCTGACATCGCATTAAAGGAGGCGGTAAGAATAGCGAAGGTGAATGCCAAAGCTAGTGATATTGGAAGGGCAATAGAGACGTTTATCTCCCAGCAAGGATTCAGGCCCATTCAAAATTTAAGTGGCCATTCTCTTGAGCAGTTTACCATCCACGCAGGGAGGTCTATTCCGAATATACGGACGTTCGGATCATCTTTTAATCTGTTAGCTAACCAGGCTTATGCCATTGAACCCTTTGTTACTACCAAGGACGGTCTAGGAATTGTTCAAGAAGGGAAGATTCGGAATATTTTTGGTATTATTTCTAGAAAGCCATTAAAAGACAAAGAGCCTGATGACTTTCTTGCTTCGATTTGGAAAAAATTCAAGAGTCTACCCTTTGCAATTAGGTGGATCTTAAACGAGTATGAAGAGAAAAAGTCTCGTGAGCTACTCGATATTCTAATTCGCAGGAAGAATGTTCGTGCGTATCCTATCCTTGTAGAAGGCAGAAGAAAAATCGTCGCACAGGCAGAACACACCATAATCCCTTTAAATAATTTTACCGACGTTATTACTTTATAATAGTTTAGAACTTTTCGGTATTTTTTTTTCCTGGTGGATATTCTGCGTAAATTGTACTAATAGTAGCATGCCCTGAGCATAACTTGCATTTCAAACCAGGTTTATAAACATAATCTCCATCTTCAAATAGCCTCTTTAGTCTTCCGTTACAATTAAGACATGTTTCTTCTGCATAGATTATGGCAGGGCGATTTTTCTTCTTTTGGAAAAACAGAGCTATTGTCCTACTCCTATTGTATTACCGACTCCGATAATCAAAATAGATTGTCCTACGTATGTTTTATCTTTGATGATGGATGATACGCTGTCAAATATTTTATCAGAAGAATCTGAAATTTCCTTTCTCATTATGGTAATTGAGTCCTGAATCGATTGCTTTACAATTATTGCATAAATGGGGATATTAAATTTCGTTGCTACGTCTTCAATTTGATATCTTTCAACCCCAATACCTCCAATAGCTGATCCAATGCCTTCTGCTATGGATCCTGTTTTCTCTCCTTCCAATTTTAACGCTGCGTCTATCATTATAATAGCGTCGATCTTTATTCCTAGATCCGAGATCAATTTTTGAACTGCTTCGCCAGGTCTACCTACTGTTCCACCTGGCCCTTCGGCTTTTATTAGGTACAATTTCCTACCGATACATTCATCCTCACTATATACAGTCTCTCTTGCGATAACCTTTTTTTCTTTACCAATCATCATCTTTCCAACTGCCATAGGCCCTATGCTATCTCCGATTGGTTGGCCTTTCTTAAAGGCGCCGATCCCATCCTTCAGAGCTTCAGCCTCTTGCAGTAACAAAGGCATGATCATCTGAAGCTGAACGAGTACAAACATGCTAGTTGTTTGTTTTCCCAAGATATAGAAGTGCCTTACTACCTTATAGATCATGTTAAGTGCGGTAGCAGCCTCTAAAATGTTTTCTATACGCGATGTCTGCGCCTCGCTCAGGCCAGAACCCATTCTCTTGATTTCCAGCCTGATTCGTTCATCTTTTGTCCTCATCACATGGTCCAGCTTTCCGATGATCCCGGCAGGATCTAGATCAACGGGCACAACGGTGAAATATTCTAGAAATTTATCGATAATTTGGCCAGCATCACTAGAAAAGGTGGTTGCCATTTTAACATAGTCGATCGTTTCTTTTCGTGCTGATTCCTTCATGTTTTTTAATTTCATCAGGGATTTTGATACATCGCTCAAAATCATCCAGGACTGAAACTTTTGGCCATAGATCATCAGGACGATGATAGGTGCGAACCAAATGACGTATGCAATAGGACTGTTACCCAAATCAGAGGCACCTGGTCCAAAAATACTGCCAATCTGCATAAGTGATAAATCAAGCATATATGTTCTAAGCTGGTCCAATTAGAATGGTTATAGCACAATTAAAGGTTATCTTACGCCTTACGTTTTATTAATACCCGTTATTAATTAATAGTGAAATTTGGCGCAGGATGACAATTTCCCAACTAGTATAAACAAGAACGCACTTGCAATAATTAGAATGCCAGATGGGAAAGAATACGAAATAGCTCTGCCAGCGAAGACTTTTAGCTCAGGAAGGGAAGGTTTCTATGCCCAGGTGCCCCCGTTTGTATACGAAAATGAGGTTTACGGAGGTCAAATCCAGATCTGGAGGAAAACAAAGCCAAAAAAAGAAACATGAGTAATATGCTGCTTGATGACCGATCGCTGTATAATATAGTAATCAAATATCTAGCACTGGTACAAGAAAAAATAACGAAAATGGGACTGAGTCTATCCTCAGCAACTTACTGCCCTATTTGAGAACTAGTATCAATGCGGGCTCGGAGGGATTTGAACCCTCGACCTGACGCTTAGGAGGCGTCCGCGCTATCCATTTTACACCCTACCAAGAACAGTAAGTCTGCGCTACGAACCCTCTTTCTTAAAATTTGTTGCACCAATTTAAGCATTGATTTGGCACCTTGGTGATAAGAACAATTATGCAGAAGGGCTAGTAGAGAGATAAAATAGTGAAAATTAGTGAAAATTAACTGTCCTCTTTTTCGTAAATTTCCCTATCGATATTTCCCCCAAAGAAAAGGACTGATTTCAAATAATCTAATCTAGCGAATTAAATAACTGACCCGTATATCGATATGAAAATGGCATCGCAAGTAAACTCAGATATTCAATTGTTGTGTGATTTTGGAATTGTTGAAAGGTTAATTATCCGCTTTTGACTCTGGCAGTAGCAGTACCGTGCACCATGAGATACCTATGTGGGTAAACATTTGGATGGAAGTTTTATATTATATCAATAGTAATCTCTCTTGTGTTAGTGCCTGAGCACTGTTCCCTGAGGAAGAATCGCAAAGACTGTAGAATTGCTGCGTCCTACATTGTTTCAATAAATACACAAAATGAGGAATTCATGATCGGAGTAACATGCGATGAGCACAAACAAGAAATAGAAAGTCGACTCCAAGTTTTGCAAAGGCAACGGGCTCTTCCTGACGGTTTCATAAGGTTCCACCCACTTAAGATCCTTGTAACTGAATGCATTAAAAGTGATCATGAAACGGCTGAACAGACCCCATAGAAACATCTAGACGTGGACTTGAACGCTCATGTATGCCCAAGTCTGTTTCAGTTTACTCCTCTACTCCTAACCATGGAAATGTAATCTCTGCACAGTAGCTAACACCATCCTGTGCTGACATAACATCATTTTTATTAGAATTTGGCTATTGCGCAAGTGATACAGTATATTTAGCATATTACAAAAGCGGCAATTAGAAATTTTTTTGTTCAGAAAGCAGTAGGTGGACAGTAGTTATGGAAATTCCCTCTTTGCAGAGGGCTCGTCTTTATATAATCCCTGCTTGATATATAGACATCGAACGTCTAATTTGCTTTAAGCAATCATCAAGATGAATTATGGATCCAATGGACAAGGCAATTCTCACGTCGTTATACTTATTTATGATGGATCCTGAGATTTCTGCATTTGAAAGAATGAACTCCAGATTACCACTAGCGCGTGAAATTTATGAAGCACAGATTAAACGTCTTACGTTACTTGGATTTATCGAAAAAAATGACAAATCTAGACTAACATTCATTGGAAGGAATTTACTGAAGGTAGTCTTGGTTGGTGGAGTATTCGACGTTCTTCATCCCGGTCACATTCACACCCTGAAGGCGGCAAGAGCACAGGGGGATATTCTGGTAGTGGTAATTGCAAGGAATTCTACTGCCAATAAAATCCACAGAGACAGAAAGATTTATCATAACGAGAGTCTTCGACGAGAGCTTGTCTCTTCGTTATCTCTTGTTGATTTGGCGGTGATAGGAAAGGAAGGCACTCTTTATGATACTGTGGAAATCGTGAAACCTGATATTATTGCTTTGGGCTATGATCAGGCACATAGTGAGAAGGAAATCGCAGAGAATTGCCGTAAACGAAACCTAAACGTGAGAGTCGTGAGGTTAAACACACCATTGCCTGAAACAAAAAGTTCAAAGATAAAGGATGAATTGGGTGACTCAATTTATAGGATTTAGGATCGTTATAAAAGATTATTTAACGTATGAATACCTTCACTTTGATTTTGTCACCATTACGAACTCCTATGGTGTCTTTGATTGAAAATCGGGCGATTATCTCCATCATACTATCGTCATGATGAGTTCGTTCCAAAACGAGCATTGCTGCTTCGACTATATCGCCGTTATTTATGCTAGCATGATAGCATTTAGCCCAACCATACGTTCGTTTATTATCGCTAAATCCATTAATAAAAACCGCAGGATATTTACCTATTTCACGTCTGGCATCCATAAAAACGCGATCCGTAAGCTTTACATTTAACGTACCTGGAAACGGCTCATAGCCCAGTTTCTCTTTGAACTGTTTTCGGTACCCAATTAGTGACATGTAATATGCGCCCTCGCCCAAACCGGAAATAACTTTTCCTTCAAATTCAATGGCGTCAGGAGGAGCCGACTCCATTGCAGATCTTAGCCTCAAGAACAATCTCTCCATCTCAACGTATCCGGGCTCTGTTACTTTTATCCTAAACTTTTGTCCTCTTCTAACGCGTTCTATATAACCGAGATTTTCCAAATGCATAAGATGTTTTGAAACAGCTTGTTGTGATCTGCCTATAGCTTTGCCCAGATGAGTAGTTGATGTCTCTACGAAGTTATGGCGAGCTCCTAAGACAAGGAGTTGAGTTAATGTTAAGATATGTTGAAGTTTGATCTCAGGCATACAGATTAGTTATTTATTCCCATTGCAACAAAAGTCCTAACGCGTACATCTGTGGATTTTTTCAAATCACCCATCCTATGCCCGACCACATATTCTATCCCTGCCTTATCAGCAGCTTCAACCAACCTTTGGGTAATGATGCCATCTAGTACTAACATCTTTGCGCCTTCAGTATTATCCAATTTTTTTACTACATCTGATACAGGAACCTTAAGCAATGTTCTCATTGAACCATCGAGTACTACTGCCTCTAACGTTTCATTTATCTGGGGATAAACCTCTCTCACAATTGAAAGAATATCGTCATTATCCTCTCGTGACTCCTGAGGTACGTCTTTTGACTGCTGTCGATCGGACTGCACATCGCCATATTCTTGACTAACTTGTCTATTCATAGGCTTGCGCTCTTTCTGCTGACCCGAGGAAGGATGTTGACCAACAACAACTACCTCTCTCAAAATCTCTGCAATCTCTAACGGGGTACATTCCTCTACCTCCCTACCCATAGGAGCTCTTAAGACTTTGTCTACATTTACAATCCCCTGTAGTTCCTTTAGAATCAAATCTCCTGCTCTATCACCATCCAGGAAGGCGATCACTTTCTTCCCTTCCGTAAGTTTGGTGACTGATTCGTCAATCTTTGCGCCCTCAATAGCAATCGCATTATCAAAGCCAGCCCGCAGTAGATTAATGACGTCTGCGCGCCCTTCTACAAGGATAATCCAGTCTGAATCAAACACGCCTGTTCCACATGCGAGTTGGGCTTTGCCAAAGGCAGTAAGTTTTCCGGGCTTGCTCGCGTCATAGACGTCTTTCAGCATTTCCTCTCCTTCACTGATTGTCTTCGTTGCCCATTCTTGGACAATCTTCTTAGCACGGTCTACGATCACTTTTTTCTTAATTGCTCTAATGTCATCTATGCCTACAAGCCCAAATTTGGCTTGAAAGGGCCCAACTTTTTTGACACCTTTTGCAACTCATTTAGATTCATCTCTGGCCCAAGAAGACCCTCGGTCTGACCGAAAATGGCGCCAATTATATCAGCTTTTTCAACTAATCCGTCAACTTCGAACTTTAGTTTAACATGATACTTTACGATTCCTGTATTAGGCAACTTGTTAACCTCATATTACTATTAAGTAAAGTTAAAAGTGTGTTGGCTCGAATATAAGTGCTTTGACCATTGATATGCTGATAAAATGCGGTTTTACAACGCTCAATTCTACCTAATCCGCCTGCTGAATTAGACATAAAAGTAAAGATCCTGCCTGCCTCCTGTAATTCCGGCTAAATGAGGTGCATAAGCAGAAAGATCTTCTACGTGTCTGATTTTTCCATTGCTAATCCTCGCCAAAGCTTTCTTGTAAAACAGGCTGACATGACCCCCCCGATATTGAAGTTGTGAAATAATCCTACTTGTAAGATATTTTCCCGTTCTATCCATATCTAGCAGTAGTATTATTTTAGCACGGATTCGGGAGTGGCTATCAACAAAATCGGTGATGCCTTTGAAACGATTGTAAACAGTTAAATTTCCATTGAATCCCGCGCGCGCAAGAGCTTCTACATCTCTTTTTCCCTCGACCACTATAATAGAACCATTCTCAGACTCTTCATTAAGCATTGAGATAAATTCATGTAATCTAGTAGTAATTGCATCATCTAGGTACCGATACCCCATTTGCTCCGTAGAAATACTGGTTCAAGCATTTATTAACGGTTCTGATCTTTCCGAGATAAGTCATCAAATGCCAGCTGCGATGACTATCTCTGCCTTGATATGCTCGACGAAAACCTTAATTTACGCTCTGCGCAATTAAAAACGATGATGATCTCAGTCTTTCAAATGAATATAGGAGGCTCTGAATGGGTTATTATCATATTGGTGGGATTGATTTTATTGTTCGGTTCAAAAAAAGTTCCCGAGATTTCAAGAACTCTTGGAAGAGCCGCTGCAGAATACGAAAAGGCTCAGCAGTTATTTAGGAAGGGAATGGAAGATTCGGTAAAGCCCACTGACGCAATAGTCTCTTTTCAGGGGCCGAAAATTATTAGACCTGTGTCATCAGAACGTGAAAAACTTGAAACCATTGCAAACTCACTAGGTATTAAGGATCTAGCCCAGACAGATGATCAACTTCGGATTGAGATCTCAGAAAAAGTAAAACAATCGATATAAAGGGAGACTCACGTAGGCCAGAGTTCAACACTTAAATAGACCGATTTTTTGACAAGATTGTAATGACAGGATCTTCTACTGCTTCGGCAATAAATCCATACCAAACAGCCGTACAACAGCTTGACGAAGCTTCAAAACTTATAAAATTAGACAACGGAATGCGACAAGTCTTAGCAAACCCGAAACGAGTTCTTACAGTTTCCTTACCTGTTAAAATGGATAATAATGAAATAACGGTATTCACCGGCTTCAGGTCTCAACATAACGATGCCCGCGGGCCCTACAAAGGAGGAATTCGATATCACCCACAGGTTTCTATTGATGAAGTTAAGGCGCTTTCAATGTGGATGACATGGAAATGTGCAGTCGCTGACATCCCTTATGGTGGTGGCAAGGGTGGTATCATATGTAATCCAAAAGAAATGTCTGAGGATGAATTAGAGCGTCTAACTAGACGGTATGCTTATGCCATTTCAGATATCATTGGTCCCAGGACTGACATTCCAGCGCCGGATGTGTATACTGGAGGTAAGGAAATGGCATGGATTATGGATACGTATTCCGCTCTGAAGGGAGACTTCATGCAACCGGAGATTATTACAGGAAAACCACTTGCTATAGGTGGATCATTGGGCAGGACCGAAGCAACAGGTAGAGGATTGTCATTTACTGTAAGAGAGGCTGCAAAGAGATTAAAAATTAACATGAATACAGCAACGGTCGTCGTTCAGGGGTTCGGAAACGCCGGTCAATATTCCGCACAATTTCTTGAAGAACAGGGTGCAAAAGTGATAGCCGTTTCAGATTCCAACGGAGGGGTAAGTAATAAAGATGGTATTCAAGTTGGTGCATTAAGGAAACACAAAGAAAAGAAAGGCTCAGTAGTAGGTTTCCCTGGGACTAGACCGATCAGCAATGAAGATCTGGTTGAAATGGAGTGTACTATTCTGGTACCTGCCGCATTAGAAAACCAAATTACAGGTAAAAATGCGGGTAAAATCAAAGCAAAAATTGTTGCTGAAGCAGCCAATGGACCTACAACACCTGATGCTGATGATATCTTATACAAGAATGGGATCATGGTAATACCTGATATTCTGGCAAATGGAGGAGGTGTAACGGTATCGTATTTTGAATGGTTGCAAAATTTGAGGCGAGAGTACTGGAAAGAGGACGAGGTAAACCAGAGGCTTGATATAAACATTTCAAAAGCGTTTTCAGATGTTTATGAAACGCATGATCAGTATACCGTTAATATGCGGAAGGCCAGTACTCTATTAGCGATCAAGAGGGTCGTTGAAGCCACAAAAATCAGAGGAATATGGCCTTAGTGCAAAAATAACAATCAGAGCTTTACCTTGGCTATTCGGTACTAAATGAATGTCCACAGGAGCAGCTCTTGGTTACATTTGGATTATTAATCTTAAATCCTGCACCCATGAGACTTTCAATATAATCTATATTCGCACCTTTCAGATATCTCTGGCTGTAGTCATCAATTAACACCTTTACACCATTTTGCTCTATTATTCTATCATCTTCCTCGGATTTTTCTTCAAATCCCATACCGTAGGATAAACCAGAGCATCCTCCTCCTGAAACGTAGACCCGAAGGAAAAGGTCATTCTTCCCCTCCTGCTTCATAAATTCAGCTACTTTCTCTGCTGCCTTTGGTGTGATCGTTACGAGTTGGCTTTGTGCGCTTTCCATTAGAGATAATTGGCATTAATAAATATAATAACCTTTTCCTTCATATCCAAGTGTATCAAATTGCCAAAAGAATACATGGCTTAGATAGACAATACTAATTTAGTGACTTTGGATTGTCCGCACTAACTTTAGACCACTTAGCTAATGCACTTGCGGCTGTTACCCACGTTTGTACCGAATTATATACTGGGACATTTCTCTCTTCAATCCGTTTTGATATTCCTTCAGTAAAGGGTCCCCCCATCGCACCAACTAGAATTGGCTTTTTATTCTGCTGTTTAAATTTAGCTAATACATCAACGATGGATTCCTCCAAAGGGTCGTCTTGGAACACGAACCAAGGCATAATAATATTCACGTTGGGGTCATCCATGAATGTCTGTATGGCAAACGCATAGTCATCTGCGGTTGCAGAACCAGTAACGTCACATGGGTTGCCGATGATATAGGTTGGTGGATAATGTTCCCTCATCGACTTTTTTGTCTGGTCGCTTAATTCAGCAAGCTGCAATCCTAGATTTTCGAACTGATCTATTGCTGCTATCACAGGTCCAGCACCGTTTGTGACCATGGCAATTCTATTCCCCTTGGGGATCGGTTGCCACGTAAGCGCCTTAAGAGAGCCAGTAAGCTCTTCAT
>WNFX01000797.1_pt1 | contig 38598 bp, 39 predicted proteins | sample 5400111 | NCBI WGS metagenome assembly WNFX01 (sample SAMN13153363, study PRJNA577476) | soil metagenome | isolation source: 40 cm soil or saprolite under grassland replicate 1 | place: USA:California | collected 2016-06-15
GCGACGCGGGCTTCTCGCTGTCGACGACGGTCGACCCGGGGAACGAGACTGCGACCGCTTCGACGGGCTCGCGGACGGTGTTCGACAAGGCCGGCAACTCGACCACGGGCGGGCCGATCACGAACAACAAGATCGACCGTAATGACCCGGCTAGCTTGGCGAGCGCGACCAAGGGCAGCCCGGCGACCAGCTATACGAGCGACACCTGGACGAACCAGACGGTGACGCTGACCCTGAGCGCCAGCGACGGCGGTTCGGGCGTCAAGTCGATCGTCTACACGATCAACGGTGGTGCGGCGGTCACGGAGAGCTCCGCCAGCAAGGTGCTGACCTTCGCCTCTGACGGTGAGTTCACGGTCAGCTTCCACGCGGTCGACAATGTCGACAACACCGAGTCGCCTAACCACAGCTTCGTCGTCAAGGTGGACAAGACCGCGCCGACGGTGGCTTGTGGTTCGGCGGATGGGCTCTGGCATAACGACAACGTCTCGCAGCGGAAGCCATCCCGTCAGCATCACGGCTACGGACGGGGGCTCCGGCATCGACAACGGGGCAAGCCATCTCTCGGGCTCCGTTTCTACTAGCACCGTGGGGCCGAAGACCGTCACCTTCACCGCGGTCGACAATGTCGGCAACAGCGATACGAAGACGTGCACGTACCAGGTCAATTACAACTTCATCGGTTTCCTCAACCCGCTGAACCAGGATCCAGAGGTTGCGAACATTGGAACGGCTGGACGAACGTATCCGATCAAGTGGCAGTTGACGGATGCCGCGACGCCTCCGAACTACATCACCGACGCAGCCAGCAACACGACCGTCAGGGTGGACAAGATCTCCTGCACCGCCTTGAATGGTGATCCCACCGATCCGATCGATTACGCCTCATCAACGAGTGCAGCTGGCCTCCGGTACGACGCGACGGCAAACCAGTACATCTACAACTGGGGCACCCCGAGCACGAAGAACACCTGCTATCGGATGACAGTCACGACACCTGACGGACAGGCGCACATCGCCCTGTTCCAGATGAAGTAGAGATCGCTACCACCCAACTAAGGGGAGCGCAACGGGTGCTCCCCTTAGCGATTCAGGGATTGTGCAGACGAGAGGGGGCAAAGATGAGGCAGAAGTTGAAGCTCACGGCCCTGGTCACGGTCGCGATTTTCGCAGTCGTCGCGTTCCCGCTCGCTGCGCAAGCATCAAAACCGCAAGTCGTCTCCCTCACCTTCACGATGCACTTCACCAGCGCGACCACGGCAACCGGAACCTGGACGTCGACGAGCGACCTGACCGTCCTGAACGGCAAGTCCGGCACGGTCGTCCAGACGACGAAGATCACCGGCAAGGGAAAAGGCAAAGGCAAGAAGACCGGCCAGGTCGTCCACGGCCACAAGGTCGTGACCGCCTCCGACGGGACGTTCGTCATCGATTTCCGCGGCGGGCTCAAGCCCACAGGCACGACGACCTCCGAGGTGAACGGACGCTTCGTCCTCAAGAAAGGCACCAGCGCCTACGAGGGCCTTCACGGCAGCGGCAAGATCCACGCGACCCTCGATTCGTCGAGCGGCGCGATCACAGCGACGTACACGGGCAAAGCCCACGTCCAGAGCAAAACCTAGGTAGGAGTAGGGGGGCTTCTCCAGAAGGGGGGCGCGGCGGCAGCGCTCCCCTTCAACAGTCAGGCAGGCAATGGACGCCAACGGTGCACGCGAACTCAGCAAACGGCTCGAGGCTCAAGAGCATTGGCGGCAGGCCGCCGCGGTTCTACGCGGCGAGCAACCCGCGGCGGATCCGGACGCCCAGGATCTCGAGGAGCTCCTCGAAGGCGCGCGCCGATACGGAATCGAGACACAAAGGACGACCATTGAGGGCCGGCCCGCCCTCGTCACCCACCGGCTCTTCAAGCGGCTACGGGACGAGCGCTGGGAAGTGACACTCGAGATCGAGCACGTCCAGTATTTCGAGGATCCCGCACAGACTTCCTAGCAAGTCAAGGGCGGTGCGATCCTGCAACCGTCGGACTTTGGAACGCACCGCCGGTTGACCTCTTCGACGCCGGGCCTGCGTCTCCCGCGGAGATCACACGACTGCGCGCAAGGCCTCGACACAGGCCGGATCGAACTGCCCGCCGGCCTGCGACACGACCTCTGAGAGCGCCGAGTCTCGTGTCTGCGGCGCGCGGTACGGCCGGGGCTCGATCATGGCCTGGAAGGCGTCCGCCACGGCGACGATGCGGGCCGCGAGCGGGATCTCCTGGCCCTGCTTGCCGTCGGGATAGCCGCGCCCGTCCCAGCGTTCATGGTGCGATCGCACGACCGCGAGAACGGCCGGCTGCTGCACAATACGGGCTACCAGCCGTTCGCCGAGGGAGGCGTGGCCTTGCATCGCCGTCCACTCGAGCTCGTTGAGAGGACCCGGCTTCGTGAGGACCCGATCGGGAATCGAAAGCTTGCCGACATCATGAAGAAGAGCCCCCAGCTCGACGTCACGGCACTGGGCCGCCGGCAGCTCCAGCTCCGTGGCGATCGCCACGGCGAGGCGGCTGACCGCCGTCGTGTGCTCCCCCGCGTACCCCTCCTTGAGCTCGAGCCGGTCGACGAGACCGGCCAGCTGGAGGTAGGCCCGGTTGTCCCCAGGGGTCTCGAGCTCACGAAGCTTGGCGACGACGACGGCATTCATCGTTTGACTCCCCCTTTCGGGGGATGAGCGAGGGATCCTACGTCGGGAGGATCGGGTCCTTGTCTGTTCACCCGCGGGGGCGCGGGGCTGCGGTGTCCGGCCTACTCGTACTGGGAGCGCTACTGGCGCTGCTGGCCGCGGCCTGGGCTGTCGCCTTTGGCGCTGGATCAACGGAGCTGGACCGGGCGGATGCCCGCCTCGCGAGCGAGGTGCGGGCCGGGGCGGCCGGCTTCAGCGGGCTCGTAGGGGCGGCCGACGCGCGTGCCGGCTCGCTCGCGGCCTCGCCGGCGCTCCAGCGGGCAGTGCTGCGACGTGACCGGGCCGCGGTCAGGCGCCTGACCCGCGGCCGGCCGGACATCGCCGTCTACGCAGGAACGAAGCTCCTGGCCGGGCATGTGCCGGCGACCGCCGTCACCCGAACCGTCCGTGTGATTGCCCGCTCGAAGTCGATCGGCCGCGTCGTCGCGGTCATCCCTGTGGACAGCACGCTGCTCGAGCGCCTGGGCAGGGCGGGCGACGTCGCGCCGCCCGACCGGCTCTGGGTGCGCATCGGCAGCGAGGCACGTGACGCACTCCTTGGCAAGGCCATCGATCTCGTCCAGGGCCGGAAGTACCGCGTCTTCGCTGCGAGACTCGTCGACGCGCCACGGCCCGTTGTGCTCGAGGCGGCGACACCACGGTCGGCGATCGGTCAGAGCGCGCGCAAGCGGACGCTCTGGCTGATCCTTGCGACCCTCGTGTCGCTCGGGACACTCGCCGTTGCGGTACGAGGGGTGTACGTGCTGACCGGTCGGCCTCGGAGTCGGCCGCGTCGCCGAGACGTCCGGCAGGTGGTCGCCCTGCTCGGAGACGCGCTGGCCTACACGCACGAGCCGGACCGGCTTCTGCCGGTCATCCTGCACGCCGCGATGGAAGCGACCGGAGCCGTGGCCGGCGTCGCCATCCAGGGCGGCCAGGAGGTCGCGCGCGAGGGGAGCTTCGAGCGAACCGGAGCTCCGCTGCGACTCGACCTCGCAAGCGCCGAGGTTGCCGGCGAAGACCTGGCCCTGATTCTGCACCCGCTTCCGACAGGGTTCGACGACCGGACGATCGCGCTCGGACATTCGCTGGTTGCCCAGGCCGCGGTGGCGCTCGACAACGCTCGGCTGCACGGCATCGTCAAGCGTCAGGCTGTGACGGACGAGCTGACGGGCCTTGCGAATCGTCGCTCCTTCCGCGAGTCGCTCGACACGGAGCTCTTGCGCGCAGAGCGTTTCGGGAACGGGCTCGCCTTGATCGTCGCCGATCTCGACGACTTCAAGGACGTCAACGACCGGTTCGGACACCAGGCCGGCGATGAGGTGCTGCGCGCCTTCGCCGAGGTGTTGAGCGGACGGATCCGCGGCATCGACCAAGCGGCCCGGCTTGGCGGCGAGGAGTTCGCGATCCTGCTGCCGGAGACGGACGCCGTGGGTGCCGCGGCGCTCGCCGAGAACCTCCGCGTGGCTATCGCCGAGCTCGCGGTCACGGTGGGCGAGCACGAGGTTCACATCACGTCCAGCTTTGGCGTCGCCGCCTTCCCGGAGAGCCACAGCGCGGACGAGCTGATGACCGCCGCGGATCTCGCTCTCTACAGCGCAAAGCGGCACGGCAAGGACCGCGTGGTCACGGTCAACCCGGAAACGCAGTAAAACGGTTCGGCGTCTGGCCCTACGGCAATACTGAGGGCCATGAGGCGCATCCTCATCGGGGGGAGCTACGTCGGCGCGGTCGCTGCCGGTGCAGTCGCGTCCGCCCAGCTGTGGATGCAGGCCTTCACCGTTGACGATCGCTCCGCGATTCGTGAGCTGGCCGTCCCGGGCACACGGGAGCGAAGCGTGCCGGCGCTCGTCCAGGCGGCAAGGCCGGGCAGCGCGAAGCCGACGGTGTCTCCGTCACCGTTTGCCGGCTTCACCCCGATATTCGTCTCGACCGCCGGGCCGGGCTCGCTCGGCGGCGGTGTTCCGGTTGCCCCTCCCGCAGGCGGTGGAGGGGGAGGAGGGGTTCCTGCACCGCCGGGCTCGCCCGTTCCCGGCTCGCCGGTGCCAGGCCAGCCCACTGCCGGTGGCGGCAGCACGCCGTCCGGGCCGTCGACCGCTGCCGGACAGGCGCCTACGGCTTCAGCGGCTTCAGCAGCCCCTGCCGCTCCGACCTCGAACGGACGCAGCACCTCTAAGCCCCACCAGACCCGAGTGAAGGCGCGCGGCTCGCACGCACGCGCGGTCCCGGCGGTACCTGCGCAGTCCGCACAACCTCCGGCGGCCGTGCCCGCGACGCCGGCCATTCCGGCGGTTCCGCCCGGACACGCGAAGCCGGACAAGCCCGCCAAGCCCGCGAAGCCCGGCAAGCCCGGCAAGCCTCCGAAGCAGCAGGACACATCCTCAGCCCCGGCCGGCCCGTCTGCGCCTGCGCCGTCAAACCCGTCTGATCACGGGAACGCTGGTGGCAACGGTCAAGGCAACGGGAAGGGGAACGGCAAGAAGTAAGCCGGTCCGTTCGGGCGGGTAGCGACCGAACTACTTGGCGACGAACGTGGCGAACCCGGCGTCGTCGCCTGCCTGCTCGACGCCCATGGGTCGCCAGCGCGGCAGGCTCAGCGAGACCGTCGTCGGTCCACCCGGCTGGCTGCGAACGTCGAAGCGTCCCCCGAGAAGTCGGACGCGCTCGCTGCTGCCGACGAGCCCGAGGCGTCCTCTCTGGGCGCCGTCCAGCAGCGTGCGCGCCACGTGGAAGCCGACACCGTCGTCCTCCACTCGCGCATCGACGCGACCCGTGCGAGCGGTGATCACGATTCGGACCTGAGCTGCGTTCGCGTGCTCTCGGATGTTCGTGAGCGCTTCCTGTACGACGCGGATGAGCGCGATCTTCTGCGAGACGGTCATGCCGGTGAAGTCTCCCTGGATGCGTTGCTGCACCGGTATGCCGGTGCGTTCGGTGAACGCTGCGACCTCGTCGGCGATCACGCGTGGCAGCGGTCGCCGGACGAGGCTGCCGGGCTCGAGCGAATGTGCCAGCTCCCGGAGCACACGGTCGAGCTCCCAGATCCGTGCCTCGAGGTCGTTGATTCGGGCGGTGCCGAGGGCCTCGCTCTCGGCCGGCAGTAGCTCCGTGAGCTGTCGCCGAACGAGGAACAGGTCGGCGCCGAATGCCGCGATGTGCTGGAGCGCTCCGTCGTGCAGGTCGAACGCCAGACGACCCAGGCGCCGCTCGCTGGCGCTGACGAGGGAGCGTTCCCGCGTCGCGCTCCGCTCGAGCACCAGCTCACGCTCGACGACCGGGCTCATCGCCGCGGCTGCCTCCGCCAGATAGATGCCGACTGTCTCGCGGCTATCGGCACGTACCCGTGCCACGAGCGAGGCCCACGGCGTCTCCCAGCGCTGCACCGGGACACCCAGGATCGTCCCTCGGGATCCGCTTTCCGCCGGAACGCCCTCGAGAGCCCGCGCGGCGACGACGCGAAATCTCCGCGTCTGCGTCGTCAAGCCGTCCTGAGCCAGACAGACCGCGCGGCCGTCCAAGCCCTTCGTCCACATAGAGATCTCTGTGATCGGTGCGAGCGCCAGCAAAAGCCTGAGCTGGGTCTCCAAGGCCACCGCAGGCGGCAGGTCGTGGAGCTGTGGGGCCCGTACCGCGCCAAGGAAAAGCTGCAACGAGACGGAGTCGGCGGCGAGGTCGAGCAGCAGCGCGAGCCTCGAAACGACGCGCTCCGCCTCGCCGCGATGCCAACGCCGCTCGATCGTGCACAGGACGAACAGGTCGCCCGCATACGCCATTGCCACCGCCGTCGACATGCTCCCCCCGGCCGTGACGAGCCGATCGGCACGTGAGCGGCATCGCTCGATCTCGGCCTGGATGTTGCCGCCCTCGAGCCTAGTGCCGAAGATGCGCGCGACGACGTCGAGCGTCTCATTGCGAGGCGCCTTGCAACCGACCACGCGCACATGGTCAAGCAGTTCGTGATTTAGACAAGCCCCGTCAGCAGAGGGGGTCCCCCCTCGTACAAGAACTTCCCTCTGCTTCGGAGGCGAGACCGCAGTAACTTCCACTCGCCTTTCCCTCCCTCGACCCGAAGTGTCGTTGAGTTGGTCGCGACAGACAATGGGCCGTGAGACCCATCTTGCGTTCAACGAGTGAACGTTCTGGGTCTAGAGGAACAAAAGGACGACGATCGCCCCGGCTGCGAGGAACGGCCCGAGCGGGATGGCGCGCTTCCGCGCGGACGAACCTTCTTTGAAAAGCATGAAAGCGCCGATGAGGCCGGCTGCGAGTGTCCCCAGAAGGAGTGCGCTCACGACTGCATAGCCGAGGGCGGCGCCGATGAACAGCGCCAGCTTTACATCACCCATGCCCAACCCCGCAGGGTAGGCAAGGGCGAACGCGAGGAAGAAGAGGGCTGCGCCGAAGCTGCCGACGAGCCACTCGACCCAATGGTGTGGCTGGAGCGCGAGATGGGCGAGTAAGACCGCAATCCAGGCCGGAACGACGATGCGGTTCGGGATGATCCGCCGCTCGAGGTCGTGGCGTGAGATCACGACCAGTGTGCAGATCACGAAGATGACGACAAGTGTCTCCGCATGAACTCCGTAGCGGATTGCCCCGAGTAGCGACAGAAAGGCGGCGACGGCGATCGTCGCAATGCGTACGACTTCGGGAGCGACGAGGACACTCGGGGCAACCGGCAGCGCCTGGAGTGCGGCGACTTGCCGCGCCACGACGACGCGGACATTGCTCGTCTCGAGCAGGACGACGTCGGAACGGTGCTGCTGGACAGTCTCCAGCGTTTTTCTCGGACTCGTCTGAGCGACGTCGTAGCCGCGTTGGGAAAGCAGGAAGGACGTAACGCGAACGAACCGGCGATCGCGTCCGGAAACGAGCACTCGCAGCGGGTGCAGACGATGGATCGTTGTCTCGCTCTCGGGGCTGACCGTCATGGCAGCACGAGTGCTTCGGCCTCGAGGTGATCTCCGGTGGTGATCCCGCGGCTCTGTGCCTGACCGGGGGCGAGTTCGAGAACCGCGTACGCTCGACGACAGGAGCGAGTACGCCAAGGACCCACGTCCGCGGAGATCTTCATGATCTTTCCCGCTCGAGACAGGAATACGGCGTCGATCGGAAAGCGCATGAAAAACGTGTGAATCGACGGTGCCGGTCGAATCAGGAGGCCCTCTCCTGCCGGCAGTGACCGTCGGCCGAGCAGCCCCTTCATCCGGGAAAGCATCCGATCGGCGACAACACACCGCTCACAAACCACCGAGCCGTCTTTCCCGGTCAGGACGACGGTGCCCCGAACAGTGGTTGCAGTTGTCCTCTGGGTGAGCCCCGCAGCGGTCGTGATCGCGCGGCTAGGCACCGCCGAACGACCTGATGAAGAGGAACACCGCGGGACCGAGCAGCACCACGAACATCGAGGGGAAGATGAGAAACACGAGCGGGAAGAGGATCTTGATCGGTGCCTTCTGCGCCCTTTCCTGTGCGACCGCGCGGCGACGGCGACGCATCTCTTGCGCGAGGTCGCGCATGATCTGCCCGATCGAGACGCCGAGCGTCTCGCCTTGCACGATCGAGCGGACGAACGAGCGCATTGCGGCGGTATCGACACGAGCCAGCAGGTTGATCAGGGCTTCCTGAATCGAGAGTCCCATGCTCTGTTCCTGTAGCGTCAGTCGCAGCTCCTGGCCCAGGGGGCCACTGATGCGGCCCGACGCCATTTGCAGCGAGCCTACGAACCCGAGGCCGGCCTCAACCGTGACGACGAGCAGGTCGATCAGTTCAGGTAGCTGGTAATCGATCTCTTCGAGCCGCTGCTGCGCACGCTTTCGCACGATCGTCGCAGGCATGACCCAACCCATAACGCCGATCAAGATCGTGCAGAGGACGGCCAGCGGCACGGCGACGCCGGCGGTCGCGGCGAACCAGATCCAGAGCAGTGGAACGCCGACGGCGCAGAGGATCCGATAGCCGAAGAACTTCCCAATCGTGACGTTGTACATGCCCGCTGCGATCAGGTCTCTGCGAATCCGCTCGGTGCCTCGTCCGCCTGACCGGCTTGCGAAAACCGCACCCATCTTCGTGGCGACGTCGTCGAGCCTTTCACGCACGCCGCTTCCGTCCTCGTCTTCCGTGGAACGACGAGTGAAACCGTAGGTCTGGATCCGCCTGGGGAGCACGCTGCCCGATCCGCTCGATCGCATGACGCCGCTGACGAGCGTGCCGACTGCAAGGCCGGCGAGCACGATTCCGATGATGAGTAGAAGAATCATGAGCTAGACCTTGATGTCCACGATGCGCTTGATGATCAGGGATCCGGCCGTCACGGAGATAGCTGCCAGCACGAGTAGCACCTTGCCTGCCGGCGACTGGGTCAGAACGTGCATGTAGGTCGGGTTGACCAGCGAGATGAATGCGAACAGTGAGATCGGGAGGGCGGTCAATACCCACCGAGACATGCGTCCCTGGGCCGTCAGGGTTTTGACCGTGCGGCGAAGCTCGAACCGTTCCCGGATCGTCTCCGTCACTCGGTCGAGCACCTCGGCTGTATTACCACCGCTCTCGCGCTGCATGGATGCAACGAGCGCAACCTGCTCGAGCTCGCGATTGTCCATGCGCTCGACCACGACGCGGAGGGCCTGATCCACCGGGACGCCGAGCTGCTCGTCGGCGATGACGCGCTGGAACTCCGACTTGGCGGGCTCGGGCGCATCGTTGACCACGACCGAGAGAGCGCCGATGAAGCTGTGCCCAGCGCGAAGCGCCGACGCGAGCACCTGGAGATTGTCGGGCAGCTGTTCCGCGAACTGCCCGCGCTTCTTCGCGAGGTCGCGCTTGACCAGCGAGCGCGCGGCGATGGGAATGGCGAGCGCGAACATGATTCCGACCAGAAGCGACCCGAAGACGTACTGGATGAAGAGGAGGGAGACAATCGACGCGAGCGCCGTGAGCACGATGATCTGCTCCGCCGGCATCTTGACCTGTGCCACCTGGAGCTCCCATTTGAACTTGTGCCACCTCGAGCTACTCCGCAGGAGTGACTCGGTCCCGTCCAGCACCTTCCCGGTCAGCTGCGCGGTCGGCCGCGCCCGGCCGCGCCCGAGTGGAACGCTGACGAATTCGGCCATGCGGTGTCTGACGGTTCCGCGTTTCGGCCCGGAGAGCAGCGAGTACGCGCCGATTCCGACCAGCCCTGCGGCGAGGAGGGCGGCCACCATCGCCGTGATCGTCGACGTCCAAAGGCGATGCGAGACCGAGATTCGATAGGGGGCTTTCGGTACACGCACGAGCACCGCCAGTTTCGGCGTGTCGTAGGCCGTGGTCGCCACCCCGGGCAGTCCTTTCACCTTGACGCGGACGTCCACCCGGACACCGGCTTTCGCGAGCGAGCGGTAGCGGATCAGGTACTCATTGGCGAACTTCGATCCGAGCGTGCCGTAGATCCCACTGAGAGCAGCGGCGTTGCGCGCGAGAATGTAGGAGCCGCCGACGTCATGGGCAAGCTTCTTGAGCGGTGAGCCCTTGAAAAACCGTGACTTGAGTCCCACGGTGAAGACGCGAACGTGCGCGTTCCGCGCATGCGCAGCAGCCTGTGCCTCGGCGATCCGACTGCCCGTGTCGGCGCCGTCCGAAAGTACGACGACGGAGCCTGCCTCAACATGGGCCTTGCCGAGCAGGCTCACGGCGTTGTCGACGGCGTCGTAGATCTGCGTGCCCGGTGAGAGCGGAGGCTCCCTGAGGAGCGCCTGCTGGATCTTCGCCGGATCGTTCGTCAACGGCAGGACGACGATTGGTTCCTTGTTGAAGACGACGAGCCCGAGCAGCTGATTGTTGTTGCGCTGCGCAGCGAGTGTCCGCGCTGCAGACATCGCAGCCTTGATCGCCTTCCCGCGCATGCTGATGCTGGCGTCGATCGCGAGCACGACGCCGAACCGCTGCGACGACTTGATCTCGCTGGCAGAGGTGACCAGGAGGCTGTCCACGTCCTGTCCGTTTTCGGTGACGCTGACGACGCCCTGCTGGAGCTGCATTGCCCGGGGAAGGGACAGCACGTACGAGCGGCCCGGGAAGCTCGCGCTGCCGGCCTCCGTGATTCGGATCGGGGCGGACGCGGCCAACGTCGAGGCTGCACAAGTCGCAGCAACGGCGAACGCACCGAGTACGACCAGGGCTCGCCGGGTCATTGGAAGGCCGCCCCCGTTCCGACGAATTCGGTCTCCATGCGGGGCGGGGCGCCGAAGAGATCGTTCGGAAGCCCGATACCGCGCTTGTCGAACTTGTACAGGAACGTCGGGCGGAGCCCGGTCGGCTCCATCTGGCCGACAACGGTGCGATCCGCAAGGATCTTTTCGATCTTGAACGCGAAGATCTCCTGCAGTGTGATCACCTCGGATTCCATCCGCTGCACCTCGGTGATGGCGGTGACACGCCGTGCGCCGTCCGTCATTCGCTCGAGATGGACGATCAGGTCGAGGGCCGAGGCGATCTGCTGGCGGATGGCGCGGAGCGGGAGGTCGTAGCCCGCCATCAGCACCATTGTCTCCACGCGCGCGAGCGCGTCCCGAGGTGCGTTCGCGTGCACCGTCGTCAGCGAGCCGTCGTGGCCCGTGTTCATTGCCTGGAGCATGTCGAGAGCCTCGGCGCCTCGCACCTCGCCGACGATGATCCGGTCCGGCCGCATACGGAGGGCATTTCGCACGAGATCGCGAATCGTGACCTCGCCTTGACCCTCGATGTTCTTCGGCCGTCCTTCGAGCCGCAGGACGTGCGCCTGCTTCAGCTGAAGCTCCGCCGCGTCCTCGATGGTCACGATCCGGTCGGAGTCCGGGATCGCCGAGGAGAGGGCATTCAGGAGAGTGGTCTTGCCGGACCCCGTACCGCCGGAGATCAGGACATTCAGTTGTGCGGCGACGCAACGCTGTAGGAAGTCCACGGTGCTGTCCGACAGCGTGTTGAGGCGGATCATCTCCTGAAGGTCGAGCCGCTTGTTCGCGAATTTTCGGATCGTCACGATGGGGCCGCTCAGCGAAAGCGGCGGGATGACGGCGTTCACGCGGCTGCCGTCGGGCAGACGGGCATCTACCATCGGCGACGACTCGTCGATGCGGCGGCCCACCTGCGCGACCATCTTGTTGATGATCCGCCTCAGGTGCGAGTCGTCGTTGAAGCGAACGGTGGTCTGGTAGAGGCGGCCCTGGCGCTCGACCCAGATGTCGAAGGCTCCGTTGACCATGATCTCTGTGACGCTGTCGTCTGCCAGCAGACGCTCGAGGGGACCGTGGCCGAGAATGTCGTCCGAGATCTCCGAAACGAGCCGCTCCCGATCGTCACGCGAGATCCCGGACTCCTGCGTGAGATGGGCGCGGATGTCGGTCACGACGCGGTCGCGGAGCGCAATCGGGTCCATCGTCGTCGTGAAGAGCTGCGGGCCAAGCTCGCCGATGACGGCCAGGTGAATTCTGTTCTTCACTTCGGCGAAGGGGTCCGGCCCGGAGGCGTGGATCACCGGCGGCGAAGTAGAGAGTCGCTCGTGGAGTTCCATCATGCCCTCCTAGCGAAGCGGCGCTTCGCCCGTTCGGGAGTGGCCGGAGCCGCGTCAGTCGCGATCGCCGTCGGCTCGAGCTCATCCTTTGCCTCGATGTACATCTCGGCGAGCGCCCGGAAAGAGCGTGCCGCTCCCGACCGCTCTTCGGCGAGAACGATGGGCTCGCCTTCGTTCACCGAAACCGGAATCAGCCTGTCGCTCGGAATCAGGATGTCAGGCACACGGCCGATGATCGCCTCCACGTCTTCCCCCGTGATCCCGACGCGTGTATCGGCCCGGTTCAACACCAGGGCGATCCGCTCGGGGTTGTAAGCCATGAGCTCGAGTGTCTCGAGCCCGAGCTTCGTGTTCTTGAGCGAGAGCGCGTCGAGCATGCCCACCATGCAGACGTGCGACGACGTGTCGATCGCGGCGATGACCTCCGGCGTGAAGCCGGGGGGTGTGTCGACGATGACGTAGTCCGACATCGTTCGCAACGTCGTGAACAGGTCTCGAAGAAAGTCGACCGTCACCACGCTGGCCTGATCCGGGCGCGTCGGCGCGAGCAGGATGCGTGCGCCGGAAGCGTGCTTCATCAGGTACGCGTCGAGCTTCTCGCTGTCGAGTGATCCGCTCGAGCGCGCGAGGTCGTAGATCGTCTTGTCTGGTCGGAGTCCCAAGGAGAGCCCGACGTCGCCGAATTGCAGGTCGAGATCTACCAACAGTGATTTGTGACCCGCGGCCGCAAGGGCCACGGTGAGGTTGCTCGAGATGAGTGTCTTTCCCGTTCCGCCCTTCGGCCCGAGAACGCAGATCATCGGTGCCAATGCGATTCCACTCGCAACGGCAGCTCCCCTGCGGCGGGCAATTGCCTTCTCGAGCGCGAACGAGATCTGGTCGCTCGAATCGGGCAGGGTGAGGATGTCGTCGGCACCGGACTCGAAGACCCGCCGCACGAAGCCGTTCGGTGAACCTGTGGTGAGAACGACGATCGGTCGGTCGGGTGTTTGCTTGACGGCGCTGTCGATGAAATACAGCGTCCGATCGGAATAGCCAGAGCAGACCACGATGAGCAGATCGGGCGCAGTCTCCTGCAACGTGCGCCAGCTCTCGTCGAGGCCGTTGATCAGGCCGACGACCTCGAAGGATTCGCCGTTCGGCAGGAGCGACTGGACGTAGTTGCTGTCTACGCCGCTGTCCAGTGCGACGAGAGCTTGGATCCGGTCGGCCATGGTCAGCGCACAGCCTTGTAGCCGAGGATCAGCGTCCGGGCGGTGATGTAGCCAGGATTCTGAACCTTGGCACCACTTGCGGGCCGAAGGACGAACCAGAGATGTCCGCTGTCTGCCGCGTAAGCGAGCCACGCAGACTGCTGTTCCGGGACGCGCAGGGTGTACATGCCCCCGCCCGCCAGCGGTGCTCTCAGGACGAGCACGTTCGAGAGCAGCAGCTTGATCAAGGGCTCTCCGCCCTGAGTCCCCAGCTTGTTGAGGCCGACGAAGATGTCGATTCGGTCTCCGGGCCCGATCAGGCCGACCATTCCGTGCTGTGGATCGATCGAGACATTCATCGCCCGGTCCGTGCCACTGATCTTGTTCTGCAGAGCGTCAGGCGCCGAGTACAGAAAGTCCGCTGCGGTCAGCTGCTGCCCCGCGTAGATGTCTCGCACGGCAATCCGGCCGGTCAATGCTGCCGGATCGGTGAGAGCTCCTAGGGCCAACTGTGCCTTTGGAACCGAACCCACCTGGAACTGGTTGTTCGAGCCGACGAGGTCTCCCGGCGTGCCCTTGGGAATCAACTGACTTGCGACGAGCACCGGCGCTGCGGCGGAGGCGCTGTTGACGCTATTCCGGTACTGGTGGAGATAGACGACCAAGATGATCCCCGCGATGACGGCAGCCGCGGCTCCGACGTAGATCGATCCACGGCGGGTCGAGAATAGATTCTGAGCGATTTCAACCATTGCTTTCTCCTCCTTATTTCGTCATCACGATGACGCACGCGTTGATGCTGCTTGGATCACACGGCAAAGATCCGTCTCCGCCGACGGTGTCGACGAAGCGAATGAAGTGACCGACGATCAGACCCGAGTCACCGTTGGGGACCGGAGCGTCGCCTTTTCCATAGCACGGAGGGCTGAAGCCACCGCCGCCAGGAGGGTTACCTGTATAGCCCGTTACGTAGAAGTGTCCGAATCCGGTGACTGGCACGGACCCCGACGTACCGTTGACATGCGAGAACGCGCCGTAGGTTGTCAGGTACGCGTTCAACACCCGGGGGTCCCCGACCGGAAAGCCGTCCGGCCCCCTCGGATCCCCCGGTCCCGTCGGGACGTAGTCCTCGATGAACATCGACCAGTTGTTGTAGCCATTAGTTCCCGGCCCAAGGGGGCACATCGAAGCCGGCGCTTTCTCATCCCCGAAGATGCGATTATTGAGGCCGGCGGCAACGTCGTTCGGCTGCATGCCGGTGCTGACGGCGATGCACGACCACGGCTGGAGGAGTGCCCTGGCTGCGTTTGTTCCGAGCACCGAACAATCGGGCGAGCCGGTGTTTGGCGTGTAGCTCGGCCGACAGCCATACGCGAGCTCCTGCTTCAAGTTGGTCCACTGGTCGTCACAATCGAGCGACTGTCCCGACTGCGACTTGACGCGGAGCTGGACGTCCGGCTCGTTGACGCTGGTGGCGTTCCGCAGCAAGCCCGCGATACCAATGGCGACCATGAAGGTGTGCGAACTGCCCGTCTCGTACGACTGCCGATCGGAGATCGTGCAGGACGGGTCTCCGTCGCAGTTGAACACCTTCAAGAGCTGGATCGGCCCCGACGTGGTGTCGCGCGCGCCGTACGCGCGTTGAGACAGGCCGAAGGTCCCGTTGCACTTGTTGCCGTTGCCCACCTTGCAGTCTTCGAGCTTGTTCATCTGGACCTGCCCGCTCGTTTCCTCCCAGGTGATCTCGATGTTCTGTGGGCCGGAGTCGGCGGGGAGCGTAAGCGTCCCGTGCCAGCATTGATCCGCTCCGGCTACAAGTAGACAGTTCGGATCGGTACTGGAAGTGAGCGTGACGCCGTTGGCGCCGTAAATCTGGTCGGCCTTCGCCAGGGCGCCGGCATCGATTCTCGCCACGAGATCGTACGTGCACGTCCCCTTGGCGAAATAGGGAGAACAGCCTGCACCGAAGAGTTCCACACTCCGTAGCTTTGGTTGGGCCGGCTGCGTTCCGCTTCCGCTGACCGAATAGCCGCGAATGAACGAAAGTCCAATGGCCGGAGGATCCGACGAAGAGTCGTAGCAATCGGTCAGCTGCTGGGAGCAGATCTGGGCCAGGGTCAGGCCGGCAAGCTGCAGGGTCTGCCGCCCGCTCAACGCAATCACCACTCCTGTGGCCGTGCCCGGAAGGGTTACCGAACCAGGCGAGGTCTGCCACATGTCGAGGCTTGGCCCCATTCCGACGTGGGCGAGGGGCTGGGTTGCGAGAACGGCTCCCGTGCCCTCGTTGATGAAGATTGCAGCCGCCGACGTCGGCAGCGGATTCGGCACTGCGATCGGCAGGGTGCCGCTCGCGGTGCTCTGTTCGACGAGCGCCACTCGTGCGTGAGCGTTGATGCTCCGGACGAAGCCACCGAAGCCGAAGAACCAAGGGAGATTCGACTCGGTCGCCTTGATGTCGACATAGCCCTTTACGCACGGCGGGCCGTCGCTGAGGCTCGTGTCGGAGCCGTTCCAGTAGTCCGTCGAGTTGACGAGGATGTGGACCTTCCTCGCAGGCGTACCCCCAAGCTGATCGTTGTAAGGCTGTTGGCGAATCAAAGTGCCATCCGGAGAGTCCGAACCCCCGTAAGCGCGCGCGCCGCTTTCGATCAACGCGTTTGAGCAGCCTTTAGCGACCAAGTTGTGCGCACCGGCAAGAGCGGCGGCGTCCGCCTGGAGCTGAAGATGCCGTTTGTGCGAATAGAAGTTCGCGACATCGATGACGAACGCAGCGATCAGAACGAGTGATGTCATGGCGACGGCGACGATGACGAGGACACCGCCGTTCTCATCCACGAGGTGTGTGGCCGGCCGGAGCATCAGGAGGAGCACGTCTTCTTCCCGGGCGCAGACAGTCCAGCCGCAGGAGCCGGCCGTTCGAGCCGCATCGTCGCCTTGCCCGTTATCGTCGTCGTGGGCCCGATGCCCAGGCGACCGGCGATGTACCTGAGCCACGCGTAATCCACCGCGGCCGTGACCTGCACGGGATCCCCGATGTTGCCGGCCGTAGTCGTTGCAGCGTTCGTCGGATAGAAGATGCATACCTTCACGGGGTTCTGATTCGGCGCAAAGCTCGCATCGCCCGTGCGGCCGTTCTTGAGTTCCGGCACGTCCGCGTTCGCTTGGATGTACTGCGCCAGACAGATGTTCGTGTTGGCCTGGGTGCAGCCTGCGACACCGTAGTTGACGACGGCAAGACGAGCTCCATCGTTCGCAAGGTGCGTCTCGTCTATCTGCACGTTGAACGCCTTGCCGAAATCGAGCATCCCCAGCAGGAGGACCATGACGAGCGGGAGTACGATTGCCAGCTCTGCCAGCGCGACGCCACGTTCACCGTTCAACTCCCTTCCTGGCTTGTGTATGCGGAACATTGTCGGCTTCACTACGGGTTGGTCACCGACGACATGCTCGAGCTCACATGCTGGAGAAGGCCGGATACGCTCTGTCCGAGTGATGTCAGGACGCCGATGGTCACGACTGCGACCAAGGCGAGGATGAGGGCGTACTCGAAGAGCACCTGCCCATCCTCTTCGCCGAGTCGTCGCACGCCTTCCATGCAACGTTTCCTGACTCCAGCTCCACGCATCCGGCCTTCTCTGCTCTTTTCTCGTTCGTCCTAAGGAGCGACCGAGTTGAGGCTCGAGTTCACGCTCGTGAAGACGCGCTTCACGTTGAGACCCAGCGTCTGCAGGATTGCGATCGAGACGACCGCGATCAATGCCAGGATCAACGCGTACTCGACGAGCGCCTGACCTTCCTGACGCTCGAGCCGGCTCATCAGCGCCTCGTAGGCGCGCACGGCTTCGATTTGGAGACGAATCATTTGTTCTCCTTGTTCGTTATTTACGGAACGACCGACGAGAGGCTCGAGTCAACGCTGGAGAAGACGCGCTTCACGTTGAGACCGAGCGTCTGCAGGATCGCGATGGATACGACTGCGATGAGCGCCAGGATCAGGGCGTACTCGACGAGAGCCTGACCTTCCTGCCGCTCGAGACGTGCACGCAGGGCGGACAGAACCTCGTACGCCTTCAGGTGCGCCTTGTAATGAAGAACCATTTGCTCTCCCTTTCGAGTTTGGGTGTTTCTCTGGCCTTGTTGGCCGATCGAATCCGGCGACGAATGCCATCGTTCCCCGTCGCCGCCGGGAGTTGGAAATCCCCTAGCCCCTCCTCCTTTCTTCGCTTACGACTGGCCCTTCACGCGAGGCGGCTAATGCGGACGCACCGGTCGGCACGCCCGCTCGCGCTCTGATCCAAATCAAGACGACTCGGCTACGGTGGACAACCGGCTGAAGGTGGGGTTCGTACAGGCCCTTTGGCCCCTTCCAGACCAGGACGCTCATCGGCCGCTGGGGCGGATCGGGCGCGAGATCACGATGGCCCCGCCGCCGCGATACCGCACTCGTGCGCCAGGGTCACGAAGGAGGGATGCCGCAAGCCGCGTGTCCGGGCCCTTCTTCAAAACGAAAAGGCCGAAGGGCGCCAGTGTCTCGCGCCAGCCCTCGACGCGCCGGCGCGTATTGACCAGCGTTTTGATCTGCGTCTTCGAAAGGAGCTCGAAGCGGATGTCGAAAGCGAGCCGCCCCCGTAACCCCGGCCGGTTGAGAAGGAGCCAGTCTCCGTATTGCTCATTGGCGAAGACCCGGAGATCGGGTTCTCGAGCCGCCGCACGGTCAACGGCTGCCAGGGCCCCTTCTGGGTAGCTCCTCGTCAACCACGAAGAAGGCTTGGCCGCCACACCCACGACAGCGGCGAGGGCCGCAGTGACACTGATGAGGACGAGCGCGCGGTTCAGAAATGAGTACCTCGTCGCCGCCGTGTTGGGCTTCAAAGCCGCGTCGAGCGGGGTCGGGATCAAGATGAGCGCAGCCAGGGCGAACCAGATGACGTTCCGGATCGTCTGAACGGCCATCAGCAGCGTGAGGAAGAGCAGCGCTTTCTCGAAACGGCTCAGTCGATCGCCTCGCCGGCCCACGATCCACACCGCGGCAAACGCCAGCGCGTAGAACGGTGCGGTCTGGATCGACGCCGAAGTCGGCTTCCACTCCGTGACGAACTCACGGAAGCCCGGATTCACCACCATGTGGGCGTAATAGCCCGGCAGGTTCGTGGCGTAGGGCGACGCGAAAAGACAAGCCAATGGCCCGATGCAGAGCAAGGCCGTACGAGGCAGCCACGACCGGAGCGGCTCGCGACGTCGCTCGATTCCGTACATGACTCCGTAGAGGCCGACGAACAAGGCCCCGACCAGCGCCGACCCGTGGATATTTCCCCAGAGCACGAGGAGGGGGAAGACCAGGACGATCCGTCGCGACTCCGAGCGCGCGTCTCTGATCAGCAACCACACGACAGCCACAAACAGTGGTAGCGCAAGGGTCTGCGCGCGGGCGTTTCCGGACGCCCAGGTGAAGATGTAGACGGTCGGCAGTGCGATCCAGCACACAGTGCGAACGGATCCGCCCCGCCAACGCGCCGCAGCGATCGCCGCGACAAACGCGGAAGCGACGGCTGCGGAGTGTGCAAGCAGCACAAGCTTCACTCCCCCGAGTGCGTAGAGGCCGTAGAAGACGAGTTGGCCGAGCCATTGCTGGTCGACCCACTCGCGGCCATGCGCCCAGATCGTCAGGGTGTCGTGAGCGGGCAGCCCGTGCTGGACGATCTCCTTGCCTCCGAGAATGACGAGCCAGCTGTCCGATAGAAGCTCGTCGGGCAAGGCCCCGACCAGGCCGAGCGTGAACAGGGCGACGACAGGAAAGAGCAAAGCCTCGCCCAGTGCCCAGCGCCACGTCTGCGCCGACCAGGCAAGCTGAGCCGATGCGGGCCCGGGTGCCGCCGCGACTGTGTCCACAAACGGCTCCGCCCGTTCAACCATTCCTTTTGCATCCAAGATCAGAGGCCTCCACGTGCCCACCTTCGAAAGGACGGATTGGCCCGGACCTACGGAGAAGCCGGACTCAAGACCGGGCTCGAACGGCGCGCGGCGAGCAGAACCGCCGCTGCGGAAATCGCAAGAGTGGCGACGATCCAGGCTGTCGACCCATGGCTCTCAGGCCCGGGCAGCAGCCAGAACAAGAGTGGGAGAACCCACGCGGCGCTCAGGCGGCGGCGGTAAAGGGCGATCGGGACGAACAGAATCACCAGGTAGTGCGGCCAGACGATCGGCGAGAGGATGACCCCAGCGCCGATGGCGGCCACGAACGCACGGCGGTCACCATCGCGACCGCGGGCGAGGAGAACGATCGCCGCGATCGCCGCCACGGCGAGGAGCGCGACCATGACCTGGGCGGCGGTCGTCGACATCCCGAGCGACTGTCCGAGTGAGAACGGGGAGTAGCTTCGATCTTGCTCGAGTCCGGCAACCCTGCTGATCCGGTGTGGGTACTCCCTCAGCCCGTCGAAGCCGAGGAGTGCCCAGGAGCCGAAGACTGTGGCGACCCCGAGCCCGGCGGTCGTCGCAGCAGTCCGGTAACGCCGGGTGGCGACGAGCCAGAAGAACAACGGCCAGAGGAAGATCTTCGTGACGACGGCTCCTACTACCGCAGCCGCGACCAGGAGCCGCCTGTTCCGGTATCGCCAGGCGGCAGCCCCGGCAAGGAGAAGCAGTGGGCTCAGCGTTCCGATGGTGATCGAGCTCGTCATCGGCATGCAGGCAAGCGCGGCCGCGTAACAGCGCCAGTCGGTGACGCGGAGCAGTCGGAGCGCCAAGACCAGGCTGCCAATGAGCACGAGCGTGAACGCCACAACCGCAAGCTTCCAAGGCAGGAGGCCGAACGGGACCATGAGGAACGCCGCCGGGGCGGGGTACACGAACGGATACGGGGAGTGCCCAGTGACGATGTCGTGTCCCGCCTTCCACATGACGTGAAGGTCGAAGAGGAAGCCGCCGTCCGGGAAATACGTCCCGTCCACCGTGCTCGGGTGACTCGTGTGGAAGCCCAGCAGGTAGGCCAGGATGAGAATGGGGCCGACGAGCGGGAGCAGGACGAAGGCCCCCGCTTCGAGCATGGTCCGCGCGCGTGCGCCGAGGCTGATCAGGCGGGGAGCGCCCGAACCGCCCGGAACGCTACCCGCAGTGTGGCCAAGCGCTTCCACGCCGACTGACCATGACGGGTTTGCACCCAGCTGCTCAACGTCCCTACGGCTGGGTTCACCCAGCCTTTGGCCGGGTCGCGGAGCTGATTTCCGAGGTACCCCGAATGGGGGACGGCTGCGCCGCGTGCGCGTCCGATGCAACGCAAGACCGGCCGTATCCGTTCGGCTGCGGCAGCCGTTGAAAAGAGGAGAGCCATGACGATTGGAATGTTTCTGATTGCCCTCGGCGTCGCCTCGGCGCTCCTAGCCTTCTGGTTCGTCGTGCGGTTCCCGGACCTCGGCCCCGAGGATGGCAAGCGGGCGATGATTCACGTCGGTGCGGCGCTGGCTCTCGGCTGGTTCACGCCCGATATCTTCAGTCTGATCTGCGCGTACGGGTACGTTGCCGCCCTGATCGCCCTCTTCGGGCTGGTCTTGCCGGTGGTCTTCTACACGTTCCTCTCGGGCGCTTGGTGGCTGAGGATCGCGACCGGCGCGATGAACCAGTACCGGCACTAGACGGCGGAGCCAGGGCGCACGGTCTGCCGCGGACGGGTGACCGCGGAAGAGCTATCCATAATGTGAGTCAATGTGCTTGCGCCGACGCTCGCTGTAGTTCTCTCATGGGCAGTCGCGGGGTTTCTTCTGCTTGGTTGTGGCTTTGCGTGCCGACAGACGCTGGCTCGGGCTCTCGGCCTCGGTAACGGAGCGCAGTGGCGCCCGCCGGATTTGTGGATCGGTTTCGCAGCCCTGGTGGCGTACCTCGAGGTGTGGAACCTTCTCGCACCGATTTCCTGGAAGGCGCTGATCGCTCCGACGGTTGTTGGCGTGACGGCCGACGTGATGTGCCTCAGCCGGGCTCGGCCCCGGCTGACCAGAACCACGGTGATAGGGCGGCGCATGTTCGGTGCGGTCGTTGCAAGTGCCTTGGGCTTTCTCTGGCTTGCAAACCAAGCCCTTGGCAGGCCGACTAATTGGGATAGTGGCCTCTACCACTTCCAGGCGGTCGAGTACGCCACGCGATTCGCCGCGATCCGAGGGCTCGGCAACTTGCAGGAACGCCTTGGAGCAGGTGATGCGCACCTACTGGTAGTCGCTCTTCTGGGCAATGGGCCCTGGCATGACGCGGGCTTCCACCTCGCGAATGGTCTTCTCGTCGCGATGCTGCTCGCTCACATCAGCTGGTTGTTGGCGGACCAGACCACCCCAGAGTTCACGAGGCGGGTGGCGTGGCTACTCGTCCCGGCCACCCTCATCACTGTCGCAATCGAGCCGGGAAGTCGGCTCAGCAGTCCTAGCCTCGACTTGCCGGGCTTCGTCCTGGTCGCGGCCGGCACGCTCTGCCTTTGCGAGCATGTCGAACGTTCTGACTCAGCGACGGCGATCGGCGCGACGGCAGCCTATGCGGCCGCCGCTGCGACCCGTCCCCAGTTCTTGCCGGCCACGATCCTCGTCGGCATGACTGTCGTGCTGCTTTCACGGCGGCCTGCTCGCACGACGGCACTTGTCGGCGTCATCCCACTCGCTGTCTCTCTGGCGTGGACCGCGCGTCAGGCGGTGCTCTCGGGTTACCCGCTCTTACCGCTCAAAATCGGTGCTCTACCGGTTGACTGGCGGCTGCACGCGGATGTCGTAGACACCGTGAATGCATGGATTCGCTCTTGGGCTCGATCCCCGCACAAACCCCCGTCCGCCGTCTTGAGCTCATGGGACTGGTTCCCAGGTTGGCTCCGGCGGAGGACGAGTGACGCCGACGTCATGGGTCCATTCGCGCTTGCACTGTTCGGCGTGTTGCAGCAAAGAAGCCCCCAGACCCGCAGGCTGCTGATGGCGACGCTCCCACCATTGCTGCTGACGTTGATCATCTGGTTCTTCGCCGCACCCGCGCCGCGATTCGTCTACGGGCCTTTGTGGCTGGTGCCGATTGCATTATTGGCCCGTGGGCCGCTCGATAAGGTCGTAGCCCTGCTGTGCGTGGGCCTCGTGGCGACCGCGGTGGTCATCGGCGGATCGTGGAGGCCCATCACCAGGCACGGAGACGGGCCCCTCGGCTCATTCAATCCGCCTCTGCCCGCCGTCAGGACGATTCGGACCACTAGCGGCTTGATCGTCAAGCAGCCGGTTCACGATGACCGATGTTGGCGCGTGCCGCTCTGCGCTCCGGCAGCGAGTCGGCAACTCCGTTTGAGAGGAGCCGACATCGCTAGCGGTTTCCGAGTCCCTTAGCGCCTGGCCGAAGGCCTGCAGGCCGATGCGGGACGATATGGAAGGTCAGACGTTCCGTCGGCCGCGCACGAAGTAGAGCGCGCCGATGACGACAACCGCAATGATCAAGAGCACGACGTAGAACACCCGAATCCTTTCTCCAGATGACCGTTCGGGCCCAAGTTCGCCGGCGTCGAGCCGAATCCTCGGCGCCGGGTCAACCCCAGTCTCTTTGGTGCTAGGCGCCGCTGCGGCCGCGCACGAAGTAGAGCGCGCCGAGAATCACTGCGGCGATCAAGAAAAGCACGACATAGAACATCTAGAGCCCCTTCCATCAGACGGTTGAGGCCTTAGGTGTAACCCACGCCCCTGGCCCTGTCTTTCGCCGCAGGGCTAGGCCGGACCCCCACAAAAGCTAGTTCGAGGAAGCGCATCCTCGAGAGATCCGCGTTCGGGCAGGCCGACGCCGGCGGAGGCCCTTGCAGCCCGCCAGTCGAGTGGTTAGTTATGCCGGACTACGATCCGGTCGGTCTTGCCCGCACCCACAGGGACAAGCCCATTGGGAGACGCAGCCGATCCAGATGACGAAGAGCAGGGACGAGGTTTTCGTAGGCTTTCAGCGGGCCCGCCGCGAGCGTCCTTTGCCGCAGTAGGCGAGATGAAACGAACCAGCCGGCGGCACCGATTGGGTTCACGTACTGCAGGTGGACGATTTCCAAGCCGACATTTGTAAGCTTGCGAGACAGGCTCGAAGAGCTGTAGCGGCGCTCATGTTGGACGGCTCGGTCCGTCTCGCCAAAGAGGAATTGGTGAGCCGGAACGAGCAGGAGCAGTTGACCGCTCTTCCTCAAGCAGCGGCGCATCGTCCCTAGAGCGCCCTCGTCGTCAGCGATGTGTTCGAGAACGTTGAAGCAAACGACTGAATCGACAGGCTTCCCGAGCCTGTCTGGCGTCAAGTCCTCGATCTCTTTGCGCAAGACGCTGATGCCCTCGATGTCGCACGTGCGTGCTTCGAGAATGTCGGAAAGCGCCTCGTCAGGTTCAAGCGCGGTGACTCGGATTCCATGGGCGGCGAAAGGAAGAGTGAACGTCCCGATTCCAGCGCCGATCTCGAGAAGGTGCTGGCCGGCATGAGGAAGGGCCCGCGAGAGGAGCCATTGGTTGTAGCGAGGCGCCTTGCCCTCGAGAGCCCACAGGATTTCCTCCTGCTCAGTGGGTTCCGAAAGGCGGTCGCCGCGCACCACCTCGCGTGCTGTGATGCTGGCCGCCGCCGTCATCTAGCAACGCGGACGCTGATCAACACGCCGATCGCGCGGAAGCCGTCCTTCCACGTGATTTTCTTGCCCTCTGAGTAACTCCGCCCGTAGTACGCAATCGGCAACTCGTAGATCCGGCAGCGTTTCTTACAAATTTTGCCGGTGATTTCCGGCTCAATGCCGAACCTATTTTCTCGGAGGTCGAGCGATCGGAGAACGTCTGCGCGGAAGACCTTGTAGCCGGTCTCCATGTCCGACAAGGTCGTGTTGAAGAGAATGTTGGTCAGAAGCGACAAAAAGCGATTTCCGAGGAGATGCCAGAAGAGGTATGCGCGTTGTGGTTGCCCTCCGGACAGTCGGGACCCGAACACCACATCGGCGGCCCCCCGCGCTATCGGCTCTACGAGCCGCGGGACGTCGACTGGGTCATATTCACCGTCTGCATCCTGGACGACAACGATGTCGCCGTCGATGTGCGGAATCGCAGCACGGATAGCCGCTCCTTTGCCGCGGTTCGGCTGACGAATCAGAAGGCTGCCGGTCCGTTCCTTCCAGGCCTCCAAGACCTCTGACGTGCCATCGGTCGAACCGTCGTCCACCACGATGATCTGTTTGGCGAACGGCAATGCGTCGACTCGGTCAAGGACCTGCTCGACGGTCGCAACTTCGTTGTAAACCGGAACGATGAAGGTCAACCGCAATGTGGTCGACGAGGCCAGTGCGAGGCTGGCGCCCTGGTCGTACTGCGATGGGAACAGGAGTACTTCTGCAGCAGTCGCCATGCCCTCAACGTAGGACTGGTCGCTGGGCCGCCCGACAGTCGTTGGTCTAGATCTGACTCAACTTTTAGGTCGAGCACCAGGCGGCGAGTTCTCGCCTCGGGAAGCCGCCCCGCGACGGGCGGCCGCGTCAGAGTCGAGTGTGGACTTTCGGATAGGCCGGACCGCCGAGTCGGCGGAATCGCTACGCAAGTCCGAGAACGATCATCCGAGGGTGGCTCTCGCTGCCGGTGTGCTCTTGCTTGGAGTGAGCGCCAGTGCGATCGCGTTCAGCCTGGGGCTGCGATCTTTGACGTCGGTCGTTGTCGCCATCTACCTGATCGCCGTCGCAGAAGTCGTCGGCCTGACTGAGGTTCTCTCGGCGGGGCATGCGATCGGCGAGCCGGGCTACCTCCTCGGAGAGCTCGCGGTCACGCTAGTGGCTCTCCTGATCTGGTTGAGGACGAGGAGGTTGCCGCCGTGGCCCCATTTCCCAGGAGGATTCCGTCGACATCCCTTGATCGCCGTCCTCGTGATCGTCGTCGCCGCCACCGTGGCATACGAGGCATTCATCGTTGTCGCGACGCCCCCGACGAATTGGGATTCCCTTGTCTACCACCTTCCTCGTGCAGCCCAGTGGCTACAGCACGGCTCCCTCGGCTACGTCGACGCGGCTCCAACGGCACGAATCAACACCTTCCCGCCGAACGGCGAGATCGAGATCCTCTATACGTTCGCCCTCGCGCACGGCGACTGGCTGGCAGCCGCTCCGCAGCTGCTCGCTGAGCTGATTCTGCTCGTGACGATCTTCGGCACGGCCCGCGGGCTTGGCTTCGCGAGAAGCTCGGCGGCCTTCGCGGCCCTGCTATTCCCGACGTTCAGCGTCGTCGCACTCGAGTCGGTGTCGACGCAGAACGATCTCGTCGTCGCGTCGTTCATAGCCGCCGCGGCGATGTACGTCATTCGCCGCGAGCCACGTGGGCAAGCACTTGCCGGGCTCGCCCTTGGTCTGGCCCTCGGGACGAAATTCACGGCCATTTTTGCTCTGTTTCCGCTGGCCTTACTCGCGATCGTGGTCTTACGGCGCCGAGCGTTGACATTGGCGCTCTGGTCCTTAGGAGCGTTCGCGGCGTTCGGAGCGTTTGGTTATGTAGAGAACCTGCTGGAAACAGGGACGCCGCTCGCGGCGACGGACCTGGAGCGGTTCCGGGCAGAGCCGAGCGTCGGGGGGATCGCTTCCACGGCGCTCCGCGTCTTCTATCGCTTCTTCGATCTGTCGGGGTACGGAACGGTGTACCCGGCAGCTGTAGTAGCGCTCTTCGTCTCGCTCGTTGTCGCGATGATTCTGCGCGGCCGGCAGAAGAGAACGGATTGGGGCGGTCGAGACGCGCTTCTGTTTGCCATTCCCGTGCTTTCCCCGCTCTGGATTCTGCTGGCTGCGCTCCTCATGCGAGGCGGTTTCAGCGTGCTACACGTCTCGGTGAACGGCTCTGACTGGACCGCCACCCGTTTTCGCTACCGCCTCAATTCGATGGCCGATGAAGACATCTCCTATTTCGGGCCACTCGGGGCGGCGCTGCTCGTGCCGCTCGCCCTCATCCCGACGGTCAACTGGCTGCGAGGCCGTCGAGATGCCGTCCGGCTGGTGCTGGGCTCGACGCTGTTCCTCTTCGTCATCGAACTGGCCGTGGTCTACAAGTACAACGCCTGGATTGGACGATTCATGACGCTTCCTTGCGCGCTCTGCGCACCGCTGCTGGCAGTCGCTTACAGCCGCCGATGGCTGGCAGGTGGTGCTGTCGTGGTGGGCGTGCTCAGTCTCACGCTCGCGCATTCGTTCAACGTCAACAAGCCGGCTGCGCTAGGTGCTACTCCTATCTGGTCGATGACTCGGAGCGAGACCGTCTCGGTCTCGAGCAACATGGGGCCGCGCACCAGCAAGGCGATCGAGTCGGCGCTGCGGGGTCGGACACGGATCGGAGCCGTTCTCGGGCCCGAGGATCCCAGTTTCATGCTTTTCGGAGCTGACCTTCGCCGGAAAGTTGTCTACCTCCCGCGGCTGAACAGTCTCGCCGAGGCCCAGCGCCGCGGCCTCGACTCCGTCTTGTTCGGTCGTGTCCGGCGTCCACCCTTGGAGGTGGCATCAGCGACGGGCTGGCGGTTGTCTCATCTCCCCGGAGTCTGGCTGTTGGCGACGAGGCCACCGGGATCATCGACAGCGTCATACACAGGGACATTCTTGGCGGGAGACGCAGGACGCCGCTAGCACGTTGAGGTTGCTCCTCGGACGAAGCTGCGACCTAGTTCGAGGGTGGCGACTCTCCTAGTTCCTTCTTCTCGCCACCTGAGCCCACCTCGGCCTTCATCTGCTCCAGCTCGCGATCCACTTGCTGCTGGGATGCGAGCTGCGACAGCTCTCGGTCGAGTGGGGTCTTCGTGGAACCGAGCTCCTCGAGGTCTCCCGACGTGACGAGCTCGTCGATCGCAGACGCGCGCGCCTGCATCTGCTCGGTCTTGTCCTTCGCGCGCTGGATTGCGAGGCCGGTGTTGTCCATCTCGCGGCCAATGCCGGTCGCGGCCTCACCGATCCGCACCTGCGCCTCCGCCGCCGAGTACTGCGCCTTGATCACTTCCTTCTGCGATCGGAATTGCTCGATGCGGGCGGACAGTTGCTTCTCGCTCGCGACGAGCTTCTCCTGTTGGTCCTGCAGCCCCTTCACCTGCGTGTCGAGATCCTGGAGCTGCTGCTGGATCCCGGACTTTCGCTCGAGCGCCTGCCGGGCAAGGTCCTCGCGGCCGGCGGCGAGCGCCTGGCGCGCCTGCGTGTCCAGCGTGACCACGTTCTGCTCCAACTGCTGCGTCTGGAGCTCGAGGCGCTTCTTGGCCGTGACGACGTCGGCGACACCCCGCTTGACGTTCTGCAGTGACTCGAGCTGCTTCTCGTAGGAGTAGTCGAGCGTCTCCTGCGGATTCTCCGCCCGGTTAAGCAGTGCGGAGAACTTCGCCCTGATGATCTCTCCAGCTCGTCCCAGAAGCCCCATCTCAGTTCCTCCTCATCGCAGGTGTGGCCGGTAGCGTACCGCCGTGCTCGTCGAACGGAGCCTGCATCCGCGCTACCTCTCGAATGCCTACCTCGTGGCGGACAAGGAAGACGGGGTGGCTCTCTACGTGGATTCCGGAGCGCCACTCGAGCCGCTGCGGGCGGCGGCGCAGCAGTGGCGGGTGGAGCCGCAGCTCGTCCTCCGGACGCACTCGCACCCCGATCATGTGGAGCACGAGGGCGAGCTCGGCCTACCGGTGGAGACCGGCGAGGCCGAAGTCGGCGGCCTGCGGGTCGAGGCCCTGGCGACGCCCGGCCATTCCGACGACATGGTCGCCTTCGTCATCAACGGTGAGGCGGTATTCACGGGGGACACGCTCTTCAAGGATTCCGTCGGCGGCGGGAGCTTCGAGCAGGTGCGAGAGTCGGTGATGGACGTCCTGATGAAGCTGCCGCCGGAGACGCGTGTCCTGCCGGGTCACACCGACGAGACGACGATTGGCCGGGAATGGGAAAAGAACCCGTTCATCCGCGTCTGGCGCGGAGTCGAGCCCGAAGGAACGGAGCGGGTTCAAGTCTCCGGTCAGGACGCGACCCTGATCGTCTGGTCGCCGGACTACGACGGCGGGGGGAAGGCGTGGGTGCGGTTCCCCGATGGTCGTGATGCGATCGTTGGTGGCTCGCGGGTCGAGCGTGGATCGAGTGGAGTTTCTGTCTCAGGGCGGCGTCCAGGGTCGGGGAACCGCTAGTAGCCCCAAGTCACGCGGTTCGCGTGAAGCAAAAGTCCTGGGCCGGCCTGGACGAATGCGCCTTGTGCCCGCCTGAGGCGTTCCGCAGAGTCCGAGGGATGATGCCTGAGTTGGCTGTTGCTGGCCGTGCCGAACGGCGCCCGGGGTGGACGGACGGCATCGCACTCGTGTTCTGCTGCTGGTTGCCCGTGGTCCTGACCGTCGGGCGATTGATCGACACGGCCCGCGTGCACGCGTTTGCACTGGATTTCCACAACTACTACTGGGCCAGCGCGCACGATGTTCTTCACGGCCGGTCGCCATTTCCGCCGCCGACGCCGGACGCCGTGTTCCTCATCCACACCTATCCAGCGGGTCCATATGCGGCGCCCGCGGTGCTTCTCTTTGCGCCCTTTGGCTTGCTCCCGGTTTGGCTCGCGGAAGCGATCTTCACCGGAATTCTGATCGCGGCCGTCTTCTCCGCCTTGCGGCTCGTCGGTGTTCGCGACTGGCGCTGCTACGGCGCAGCCTTCTTGTGGGCCCCGGTTGCGTCGGGGATCCAAACAGCGAATCTCACCTTGTTGCTTACCCTCGGAGTTGCAGTCCTATGGCGATTTCGCCACCGCGTCGTCGCCTCAGCTCTACTCGTCGGCGTTCTCGTGTCACTGAAGTTCTTCCTGTGGCCGTTGCTGGTCTGGCTGATTGCGACCCGACGGTATGCGGCGGCGGCCTGGTCGCTCGTTGTCGCCGGCGTGATCACGTTCGGCACGTGGGGAGTGCTTGGCTTCTCGGGTCTGCGTGACTACCCGCACGTCGCCCGAATCTTCGCCCGGTATTACGAGACCTCGAGTTACACACCTTTTGGCTTTCTCACGAAACTGGGCCTACCAGATCCGTTAGCGAGGTACGGGGGCCTCTCGCTCGGAGTCCTGGCACTCGCTGCCATCTTCGTTGCTGCACGACGTAATCGCAGCGAGGCGGCCTTCGCGCTTGCAATCGCCGCCGCCCTTTTGTGGAGCCCAGTCGTCTGGCTTCACTACTTCGCACTCTTGCTCGTTCCGCTCGCCGTGCTCAACCCAGCTTTCTCCGTTGCCTGGCTCCTGCCGGCGATCTTGTGGGTCTGTCCTGTGGGAGCGGCGCCAACCGCTTGGAAGTACGCACTTCCCTTGGTTGTGTTCACGCTAGTCCTGGTGTTTGCGTCCCGCGAACGCTTGAGACCTCGCGTGATCGCCGCTCCTCTTCCCACTTAGCGATAAGGGCATCCACGAGCCTGCTGAACAGGGGCACTACGGTTACCCGACCCCGAGGCTGAGCCTCACTGTTCACCGATCCGCCTAACGGCGCCCAATCCGGAGGCTGTCCAAGAGTGCGCGAACGGCGATCCGCGTGGCTGGTGATGTGCGTTTGCCGATCCCGTAGAAGACGTAGAACGCGCGCCCGCGTTCGTGAAACGTGATCTCGCCGCTGTCCGCAGGCGTGCAGAGACCTCCTGCGCCTGCCTGGCGCGTCTCGAAGTGGCGAGGTCTCGGCGGAACCCGTCGCAGCATCCGCTTCCGTGAGGCACCGTCTCGTTCCTCAGTGAGCTGGACATAGGCGCCGCGGACGTGCCACTGCTGCTGCAGCGTGACAGAGCAGATGTCACCTGACGGCCGTGGCCCCCGGAGTCGGAAGCTCGTCGTCGTGAAGATCGTGACGGGATCAACGACGCCGTTGATACGGGCGGCGGTGACGTGCCATCCGAACGGGAGTACGAAGGAAAGTCGGTCGCCCGGGTACACGACGCGGCGCTCTCCGCCCGAGTCACCGCCCACCACCCGGAAGATCCGGTCGTCCGTGATCAGGCTTCCCCGCCGGCCCCGATAGCAAGGCTCGCAGTAGACGAAGACCTTGTACCGCCCCGGCGCAACACGCGGGACACGGAACCGAATGGTCCCGAACGTGACCGGCAGAACACGTCCGCTCATTCGGCCGAGCCGGATCCAAGGCGGTCGCGAGGGTACTCCGACCGAGTACGGCTCACAAACCGCGCCGCCGTGGCAGGAATACCGCTGCGGCGCAAGCCATGCCGGGATCATCAGCACCGGCATCCCGCTCGACCCCCGTCCCATTACCACCTGACCCGGCTTGCCGACCCATGGGCTTAGCCGAGGGGGGCCGACATCAGCATGTGCCGTCGCGCAGAGCAGGCCAAAGAGTGCGCCGGATAAAAGGAACACCCGCCTCACGATCCGTATACGGCGGTCGCGAACCGTGAAGTCCGTCTCGTCCGCTCCTGTCCGAAATGGACAGTACGGTGTGACGCCGATGCGTCTTCTCGTCGCCCGCTGCGAGGTTCTCTACACCGGACGCCTGACCGCCACCTTGCCGGAGGCGGTGCGGTTGCTCATGTTCAAGGCGGACGGCTCGTTCCTCGTCCACGACGATGCAGGCGGCTACCGCCCGCTGAACTGCATTCGGAGGGAGTTCCGCCCGCCGAGAGCGCTCCTACCGCTGGCCGTAGGATCCCGACCGTGGTCCACCTTCGCGCGATCGACGAATCGAACCGTGACGCGGTCGAAGCCTTGGAGGTGTCACCGGAGCAACAGCAATTCGTGAGCAATGCCGCCGACTCGATCGCCGAGGCGACTCGAGAACCGGATGGGCGCGCAGTGTATTGGGCGGTTTATGCGGGCGAGACGCCGGTCGGGTTCGTGATGGTCAGCGACGAGGTCGGAGGGCCAGGATACTTTCCGCAATACCTCTGGAAGCTCTTCATCGACCGGCGCTACCAAGGACGCGGCTACGGCACGGCGACGCTTGGCCTCATCGCCGAGTACTTCCGCCGACGACCTGAGGTCGAGATCATGAGAACGAGCTGCGGGCAGGGCAAAGGCAGCCCGCTCGGCTTCTACGAGCGCTACGGCTTCGAGCAGACCGGGGAGATCGTGTTCGACAACGAAATCCTTCTGCTCTACAAACTGCGCTGATGCTCAACGCGGAGCCCTGTCCGAAACGGACAGTACGGTCCGGGGCATGCGTTTGGTCGTCGCCCGCTGCGAGGTTCTCTACACCGGCCGGCTCACCGCCCGACTACCCGAAGCAGTCCGGCTCTTGATGTTCAAGGCAGACGGCTCCCTTCTGGTGCATGACGATGCAGGCGGGTACAGACCGTTGAACAGGATTCGGAGGGAGTTCCGCCCGAAGGGACGGGCCGCATTTGTGTCCGCAGCGTCTTTCCGCGACTTGACTCTGTAGATTCGCGCGATGGACCAGGCAAGGTTCGAAGACCGCGGCGCCGGCCTCGCGCGTCTGAGCGAAGGGTGGTTCGTCCTGAACGTGCGCGACGCCGAGTGGTTGACCTCCGAAACGCCGGGGTCCAAGAAACCATCAGGCGCGGAGTGCTCATTCGAAACCCGGCACGTTTCGTTCCCGCAACTCGGCGTCAGGCTGCACGTCCTCGAGCCGGGCGAGTCGAACGGCCTCTACCATCGAGAGTCGGAGCAGGAGAATTTCCTCATTCTTTCGGGAGAGTGCCGACTCCTTGTCGAGGGCGAGGAGCGGCTCCTGCGGGCGTGGGATTTCTTCCACAGCCCGGCCGGGACCGAGCACATCTTCGTGGGCGCCGGCGACGGGCCGTGCGTGATCTTCATGGTCGGCGGCCGGTCGGAGGATTGGAACGTCGTCTATCCGGTCTCCGAGCTGGCGCGGCGGTACGGCGCGAGTGCGGAGAAGGAGACGACCGATCCGGACGAGGCGTGCGTGGGGTACGAGCCCTCGCGGATCGGGCGCCCGTCGTACTGGGACCGCCTCCCTTGGGCCTGACTACTGGCATGTCCGAAGCGGACAGTACGGTCCGTCGGCCGTGCGTCTCGTCGTTGCTCGCTGCGAAGTGCTCTACACAGGCCGCCTGACCGCGCGTCTTCCCGAGGCGGTGCGCCTACTGATGTTCAAGGCGGACGGCTCTTTCCTCGTTCACGACGATGCGGGCGGATTTCGTCCTTTGAACTGGATGACACCGCCAACGGTTCTCGAAGAACACGACGACTGCATTGTGGTGCGCAAGCGCGCGGGCAAGTCGGAGGACCGGCTCGAGATCCGCGTGACCGAGTTGCTGAGTGACGTCACTCACGACATGGGGGAGTCGGCGGCGCTCCAGAAGGACGGTGTCGAGCGTCACCTGCAAGAGGAGCTCGCCGCGCACCCGGCAGCCCTTGGCCGAGACCTCCAGCTCGTGCGGCGAGAGTGGCCGACCGACATCGGCCCCGTCGACCTCATGTGCCGCGACGAGGCAGGCGACTGGGTCGCTGTCGAGATCAAGCGAGTCGGGACGATCGACGCCGTCGAGCAGCTCACGCGTTACCTGGAGCGGATCGAGCTCGAGGGTTGCCGCGGCGTCCTCGCCGCGCAGGTGATCAAGCCCCAGGCGCGCACACTCGCCGAGGCACGAGGCATCCACTGCGTCGAGGTCGACCTCGCAGTGCTCCGGGGCGAGCGCGAGCCGGAGCTCACGCTCTTCGCGGACTGAGCGTCGGTTTCATCCAATTCTCATTTCACACCAGACCTACCTCTAGCTCCGCACGAACTCGACGAGGCGCCCGCCTTCTTCGTCGATCTCGGCGCGTTCCGCCTTCGTCAGCCGTCGTAGCGGCTCGATCTCGAGGCCGCGCTTCCTGTCGACGTTCCACGTCGCCGCGACGAAACCGTCGACGAGCACCGTGGGAAGAACATCGCCGTTCTTCCCGATCACAGTGGTGCGGAACTTCTCGGGGAGGATGCGCGTCCGCTCGGGCGGGGCGTACGCGAGGAGCGACGAATCCCACTTCGGCAAGAAGCGGACCGGCGCCGGCGTGTCGCTGTCCGGCAACGGCCTGCCAGGCAGGTCGAGCAGCTCGCGTCCCCGCTCGTCCCGAAACCTCCGCAGCTCCAGTCCCTCGATGCCCGGGCGGAGGTCGCGGACGCGGACACCTGCGAATCGCAGGAGATCCTGTTGCGTCGCGGGGCCAAAGGAAGCGAGGTAGCTCCCGACGAGGTGCTTCGCCCCGTCTTCCCTGGAGGGCAGATCGACGCCGAGCCAGGTCTTCAGCGTGAGCAGCTCGGGACTTCCGTGGAAGCCCCAGGTTCCGGCCGGCGGCACGTGCAGCAACGGCGCGAGCGTCCGCGTTCTCCAGCGACCGCCCATCTCTTCCGCTGCGATCGCCTCCAACTGCGCGTGCGTGATCTGCTTTTGCGCCGCGGCGTGCACCTTGCGCGACAGCTCCGCCATCCGCTCGACGGTGATACGCGGCGTCATCTCGCGCGCCGCCGGCAGCCAAGCCGCTGCGTAGTACGGGTAGTCGCGAGCGCTCGTGATGTGCAGCGTGATGCGAAAGAGAGTGGACTTGACGGCTTTTCGATCCTCGAGCGCCCGAGTCAACTGCTCCTTGCGGAAACCCGTCACCCGCGACCAGAGAGCGATGTACGGGGAGGGCGCGTACTGCGCCTGCAGAGCGCAGAGCCGTTCGATGGCACGGGGCACCGTCAGCCGCTGCGGTGCCAGGAGCAGCTGACGCTCGAGCAACGCCCGGTTGAGCTCGCGGAGCGTGAGGACACGCTCGCCTTTAGCGTTCGCCTTGGTGATCCGGGCCACCTACGAGCTCGACCCGCCCGAAGCGGCGGAGACGTTGGCGCTGATCGAGTCGGTCGGCCGTGCCGACGGGCCCATGCACGTGCGCGGCACGGTCGTGGCATACGCGGCTGGTCGTGCGGTGCTCGAGTTTCCCAAAGAGAACTGGGGCGGGGATGTCACGCTGCTCGTCTCCTCCTTGCTCGCCGGCGAATGGGCCGACAGCGCTGCTTTCGCTCACTGCCGGCTCGTTGGGCTCGAACTTCCAGTCGGTCTTTTACCCGGCCCGGCGTGCGCCGTGCCTGACGAGGTGCTCGTCGGCGCCATCGTCAAGCCCTCACTCGGGCTGTCTCCGGAGGAGTTCGCCTCGACCGTCGCAGCCCTGGCCGCGGGCGGCGCCGACCTGGTCAAAGACGACGAGCTCCTCGGCGATCCGGCGTGGTGTCCGTTGGAGGAACGCGTGCGCGCGGTGGCGGGGCTCGTCCCGGACGGAGTTCGCTACGCCGCCAACGTCACGGGCCCGATTGAGTCGCTGCTCCAGCGCGCGGGTCGCATTGTCGAGCTGGGTGCGGGCGCCGTGATGGTCAACGCGTTCGCGCAGGGCCTCGACTCCGTGCGGGCGCTGCGCGAAGCGGAGCTCGGCGTGCCGATCTTCGCGCACCGAGTCGGCGCGGCCCTCTGGGCCCGGGAGCGCGGGTTCGGTGTCGCTCCCGCCGTGATTGCCGAGATGACGCGCCTGTGCGGCGGGACTACGTCCAGGTCGGCTCGTTCACCGGCAGCGTCTACGACACGCCTGAGGAGGTGCGCGCGCAGATCGACGCCTGCCATCGCCCGCTCGGGCAGGTGCGCCGATCTGTGGCGGTCATCGGCGGAGGCGTCGGGCCCCGGAACGCTCGAACGCAAATCGAAGCGGCCGGTGTGAGCTCAGGGCTGATGGTTCTGCTCGGCTCCGCCGCTTACGACGTGTCACCGGAAGCCGCGGTGCGGGCGACGGTCGAGTCCGTGCGACCGAACAGCGCGGCGGAGAGGGCGTAGAAGAGCGCGATCCCGGCGAACATGATCAGGCTGGCGATGGAGCTGACGAACGCCAGGAGCGTGGCGGTCGCGTAAAGCGGCGCTCCAGGCAGATAGCTGCGCGTGATGCCGCTCACCACGCGCGGATCGGCGTCCGCGCGGAGAAGGCGGTGCGACCCGTACATCCACAGAGCGAAGAAGAGGATCGCCGTAGTCGTCATCGTGAGCCCGTACAGGAGCGCCGCATCTCGGCGGTCGACCTCGGAGCGCGCGAACTCCGCGACGACGCGGGTCGGAAACGGCACGAAAGCGATCAGCATCAACAGGAGAATGTTGAGCAGCAGCATCGGCCGGTCGACGCGTGCGAAGTTGTCGAAGAGGAGGTGGTGGTTCGCCCACATGATCCCGATCGTCAGGAAGCTCACGGCGTAGGCGAGATAGGCGGGCCACAGGTCGACGAGATACGTCCCGAGATCGCCGTGCGGCGCCCTGTCGATCCCGACCGACAGGATCAACAGGGTGATCGCGATGGCGAAGACGCCGTCGCTGAAGGCCTCGACGCGAGACGTCCGCATTACTGCGGAACCTATCGGCTGGTGCGGACCTAGACTTTCGGAGGGATTCGACCTGGAGGGGTGCAAAAACGGACCCGAAGGCGTCAGAATGGTCTTCTCATGAAGAGCGAAGCGATCTCACAGGACATCGAGGCGCTCGAACGCGACCTGCTGAATCTTCGGGCGCGCGTCGAGGACGACAGCTCGAGCTTCGCCACGCTCGAGCAGCAGGTCGCGGAGCTGCGCGAGAACCTCCTGCGGACACGCGAGAGCCTGACCGAGCGTGAGACGCGGCTCGGCGAGAAGCGGCAGGAACTCGCCGAAACCAAACGGCTCGAAGCACTCGCCGCGTACGAGGACGATCTCCGCTCGCAGCGCGAAGCTGCTGACCAGGCGGCGATTGCCGCTACAGACTTCCTCGCCGCTCTTGACGCCTACGATGACGAGACGCTCAAACTGGGGCGCATCCTCGAGGAGATGCGCGATGCATTCGGGAGCGACGAGCGTGTCTCCAAGGTCGAGCAGGTACTTCAGGACGAACCGTCCCGGCTCCGTGGAAGCTGGGAGGCGGTGCTGGCCGCCACGAAGTGGCGGTTGGACGAGCACGCCAAGGAAGGGGTGGCGGCGGAAGAGCTTCCCCAGGAGCTGCAGGAAATCGCCCAGGAACGCCGGCGGGGCCTGATCAAGGAGTACTTCGGGAAGAACTGATCGGGCGGCGGCCGCGGAAGCGGCGGCTACACTTTGCCCACCGCGGGGCTATAGCTCAGCTGGGAGAGCGCCTGGATCGCACCCAGGAGGTCGCCGGTTCGAGCCCGGCTAGCTCCACTCACCGAGCGAAGTCCGGCTCGGCTCTCGCCGAGCCATGATGACTTCGCTCGGTTTCGGTTTCGATCCAGGCCGTAGCGGCCGACGCCGGAGGAGCCGGCATCGGCGGCGCACGTCCGGGACTACGGCTCACTCAGACAGGGCGCCCTTTCGTGAGCGTCGCCGGGACGCTTGTCGTTGTTGCGACTCGACCGGCTTCTTGAGTTCCTTGGGCGCCGCCACGACAATCGGTTCATGCAGATGGTGGGACGGCGTGTGCTCGCGATCGCGTTCTCGCTCGCCCTGCTCGCGCTGGTCTCCTCTAGCGGGGGCGGCCGTGCAGCGACCGACCGGACAGCGAAGGTCGTCGTGATCACGAGCGGGGTTGTGCCGGAAGGAGAGGGGCTCGGCAGCGGGGACTACGGCTACGCGGATTACGGGCTGGTACTGCGGAATCGGTCGTTGACCAGGGACGCGATCGACGTCACTGTCGAGGTGGAGGCAGTCGACGGTCGTGGCCGGTCGCTCACGGACAGTTATACGGCCGTCACCTTGATACCCGCCGGGGCAGACTTCGTCATCAGCGGCGCGCTGATCTGGAGAGGCTCGCCTGAGCTCGCCGGCATCGAGACCGAGGTACACGTCGGACAAACCGCGCCCCGACGTCGAAGACTGCCGCCAGTTAAGCATGTATCGGTGACGAGTTCCGGAGGCGTCATTGGGTCGTTTACCAACCCGTACAAGAAGCCGCTACCCGAAAGCGCAACGATCTATGGTGTTGTTCTCGACAGCCGGGGGCGAATCGTGGCGGCCGGCTACGATCTCACTGACGCAGTCACTCGTCCCGGCGCGACCGTGGCGTTCGACATTCTCGGGACCTCGACGACGGTGCAGCTCGACGCCGTCACCTCCGCGAAAGTCTCAGTCGACCCGTGCGGATACCTCGCCTTTACGCGCGTCTGTCCTGTCCCGGGCGCTCAGAGCTGACGAACGCGGTCTGCTTTTGGACCGTCCCTTGAGACTTCGCGATTCCAGCGCAGGTGCGCGATCCGCGAGGAACGGTGCACGAACTCCGAACGGTGCGTCGTCGTAAACGCACCGCTCGCCTGCTAGCTCGACGGGCAGGACGCCGGTGTGATGGGAAGGCCAGCCGGGGGAAGGAACCGTTCGAACGGGTGGCGCGCAGACGGCTGTCGCGTGCAAAAAGACGCGCGTCGCGACAGGACGCCAGTGAACAGTTGGGGCAGCTGGCGACGTTGTTCAGCGTCTACCAACCGTGCTACCAAACTGAGAGCACCTGGCCGAACTGAGAGGGCGTCAAAGCGCTTGAACAAGCCGCATGAGCTTCACCGAATGACAATCCGGCGTTATCGCACCCAGGAGGTCGCCGGTTCGAGCCCGGCTAGCTCCATCGCACGAAGTCCCTGCTAATTAGCCTGTCGGCCTAATGGGGGCTGAGCGTCAAGATGCCCCGTTCTACTTACGTTCTACTAAACGCGTTGTCACGCGGAGCTTCACACGCGGGAGTCCCTGGTTGATGCCAGGTGCGCCCATCGCTCAACCACGCCGTTGCCCCTTCGTTTCCAGGCCCGAGGCGGCCGAATGGTGAGGTGAATGGTGAGTAGAACCTTCTGAGATGCTCTATGGGCCAAAGCGGAAAGCTCTCGGGTCCTTAAGCCGGAACTGGGACGCTGGAGCACTCGGTGCGCGGCGACGGAGGCCGCCGCGCACCTTGCCCTACGCTACGCAGGAGCGACGTCGGCCGTATCCGGGCGTCGCTTCGTCCGCGTCGCCGCGAAGGCGGCGCCGGCGACGAGCAGTATCGCGCCGGTACCGATTGCCGCGGTGTCTGTCGACGACAGCGTCCCGTCGCCTCCAGCAGCCGGCGCGGCGCTTGCAGCATCGTTGACGATCGCTTCTGTGCCACCCGCTGGCACGACGTAGCCGGTGCCGCTAGCGCCTACGGCACCAGCATCGTTGACGATCGCTTCTGTGCCACCCGCTGGCACGACGTAGCCGGTACCGCTTGCACCGGCCGCGCCAGCGTCGTTGACGATCGCTTCGTCGCTGCCGGCCGGGACGACGTAGCCGGTACCGCTTGCACCGGCCGCGCCAGCGTCGTTG
>WNFX01000521.1_pt1 | contig 38542 bp, 30 predicted proteins | sample 5400111 | NCBI WGS metagenome assembly WNFX01 (sample SAMN13153363, study PRJNA577476) | soil metagenome | isolation source: 40 cm soil or saprolite under grassland replicate 1 | place: USA:California | collected 2016-06-15
ATTCTGGATTGCAGCGGGCTCATCATCCTCCCCGGTCTCATCCAAGCCCACATTCATCTCTGCCAAACGCTGTTCCGCGGACTGGCCGACGATCTCTCGCTCGAAGCATGGCTCGCCAAACGGATCTGGCCGCTCGAAGCGGCCCACACCGAGGCGTCCATCCATGCCTCCGCGATGCTCGGCGCCGCCGAGCTGCTGCTCGGCGGGACGACGGCGATCCTCGACATGGAGACGGTGCGTCACACTGGTGCCGCGTTCGAGGCGCTCGAGGCGATCGGCATTCGCGCGACAGCAGGGAAGTGCCTGATGGACGCGGCTGCCTGCCCACCGGCATTGCGCGAGCCGACGGACGAAGCGCTGACGGAGAGCACGGACCTGTGCGCGCGTTGGCACGGCGCCGCCGGTGGCAGGCTGCGCTACTGCTTTGCCCCGCGGTATGCGCCGAGCTGCACCGGTCCACTATTGCGGGCCGTGAGCGATCTGGCCGAAAAAGCGGGCGCGGTGATTCATACGCATGCCGCCGAGACACCACTGGAGCTCGATACCGTGAAGCGCGAGACCGGCCACGACGAGATCGCTTATCTCGACTCGGTCGGCATTTCCGGACCGCGGGCCGCGCTGGCGCATTGCGTGTGGGTGGACAACGACGCGATCGCGCGGTTGGCGCGCCAGGCGACCAACGTCGTCCACTGTCCCAGCTCGAACCTGAAGCTCGGCAGCGGCATCGCGCCGATCCCCGAGATGCTGGCCGCCGGTTGCCGCGTCGGCATCGGCGCCGATGGGGCGCCGTGCAACAACCGGCTCGATGCGTTCGCCGAGATGCGGCTCGCGGCGCTGATTCAGAAGCCCCGGCTCGGACCCGAGGTGATGCCGGCTCCGATCTTGCTGGAGCTGGCGACACTCGGCGGCGCGCGGGCGCTGGGGCTCGAGTCGGAGATCGGGTCCATCGAAGTGGGGAAAAGCGCCGATGCGGTGGTGCTCGACCTCGCCGCCCCGCATGCACAGCCGGAGGACGCGGACCTCATTTCCCGGATTGTCTACAGCGCGCAACCCGCCGACGTCCGGCATGTGATCGTGGACGGGCGCATTGTCGTGCGCGACGGTGTGTTGAAGACGGCGGATGTCGACGAGGTTCGCCGCACCGCGAACGCTCAGACCAAGCGGCTCATTTCGAACCGCCGTTAACTCGGAAGCGCCTGATCGTCTGCGCCAGCATCGCGGCGGCGTCGGATAGATGCTGCGATGTGCTGGTCAGCTCGCCGAGTGAGGCGAGCTGCTGCGCCGTTGCCGCGGACGTCTGGCGCGCACCCGTCGCGGCCCCATCGGCGATCGCGGCAACCTCCTCCATCCGGCGCAACACTTCGCGCATCCGCTTCGTCTGATTCTCGGTCTCGGCCGCGAACGTCGTGGCGAACTGGACCGTCGAGTTCAGGTCGGCGAAGATCGCATCGAGTGCGCCGTGCACGGTCGTCGCGACGCTGCCGACGCCTTTCGCCGCCTCCCGGCCCTTCTGCATGGCGTCCACGACCCGGCTGATCTGGTCCTGTGTTGCGCGAACCTTCGTCCGCACCTCTTCGGCGGAGCGTGAGCTTTGCTCCGCGAGCTTTCTGACCTCGCCGGCGACGACACGGAACCCGAGCCCGTGCTGCCCCGCGCGCGCCGCCTCGATCGCGGCGTTGAGCGCCAGCAGATCGGTCTGGCTCGCGATGCGCGTGATGCCGTCCACCAGCTTCCCGATCTCGCGCGACTCCTTGTCGAGCACCGCCGCGACCTCGGACGCGTGATCCATGTGGACCATCAAGTTCATGAGCAGCGTGCTGGCCTTGGCGACCTCCTCGCCGCGACGATGCGCCTGGAGTGCGATCTCCGTGATCTGGCGCTCGGCCTCCTGGGCGCGAGCGTGCAGCGTGGTCGCGAGACCGGAGGCCGCTTCAGAATCCTGGCGCCCGTAGCCGATGAGCTGGCGCTGGCGTTCCGTCCCCTGCGAAAGCTGATCCGTCGTCGTGGAGATCGATTGGGACGCGGCCTGCAGCTCGCGGGAGGCCCCGGCCAGCTCGCCCGCCATCGTGGCGAGCGCCTGACCCTGCCGGCCAATCTCGCGAATGATCTCCGCGATCGCCGCCGTCGTGCGATTCACGCTCACGCCCAGGTAGCCCAGCTCGTCGGTCGCGACGTCGGTCGCGCTGCTGTCCATCTGCCGGGTGAGGTCGCCGCGCTCGATCTCGCCGAGCACGCCGCGCGCGCTGCGCAGGCGATCGACGATTTGGACCAGCATCGGCACGAGCGCCACGCAGGCGAAGACGAGGACGAGGCCTTCCTGGATGTACAGCGCCCACGGCCACCCGTGACCGGCGACCTGGGCGAGAGCGGTGACCAGCGTGAACGCGACGAGGTTGATGATCAGCGCGCCCCACGCCTCGCGGCGCTCGAGATACAAGGCCGCCTGCAGCGGGGCGATGAGATAGGCGCCATAGAGCACGTGGCCGTTCGGTCCCATCGCATAGAGCACGGCCGAGATCAGCAGGCAGCCGACGACCAGATTCAGTTGCGCGTACCAGGGCTGGAACGCGCCGCGCTGCACCACCCGGCGCACGCCGGCATTCGCCGCCGCGAAGCTCGCGGCGAAGGCAAGTATGAACCACGACGAGACCGGGGTGATACCGGCAAGCTTGACCGCCGCCAGCAGCACGATGCCGAACCCCACGAACCCCCAGCGCGCACGGGTGTTCGCGAGCACGTACTGGCGCTGCTTCGCGAGGCGCTCCTCGAGGAGCTGATGGTCGAGAGTGATCACATCCGAAAGAGATAACTGGCTTTGAGGAAGAAGCCATCCGCGGTGCGCGACAAACGCCGGAAGCTGAGCGGATCCTGCTCGGTGAGCGAGCTGCCGTAGCCCAGAAACAGCACGGTACCGGGCGTCGGCTTGTAGGAGAACAAGAAGTCGTTGCGGAATTCGGGCTCCGGCGGCTGGTTGCCGCTGACGATGAGCGAGTCGCCCGTCCGCGGGTCGCGCAACGCGTCCCGTCGCTGCGCGGTGTATTGGCCGACATACCGAAAGAAGATGTCGCGCTTCAGCTGGTACTCGATCTTGAGGCGCGGGATGTCGGCCGTCGAGAACCAGCTGCCGTCGCGGGCGCGCGTGATGCGTTGATGCGGCCATTGCGCCGCGACGCGAAGCGAAGACGTCGGTTTCCATTCGAGCGCGGTGTAGACATTGAGCGCGCGGCCTTCGGACGCTTCGGCAAAGATCGGGCCCGAGACATAGCCGATGCTGACGTCGGCCTTCACCGCACGATTGGGTGTGCTGATGGCGCCGAGCCCGCCCCACATGTTGTAGAGACCAGGCGGAACGACGAACGCCACGGCTGTGCCGCCAGAGTCTACTTGATAGCCGCTGTAATCGGCGCTGTCGAATCGCTGGTGGAGGTTTTGCCACAGCGCCGTCACGAACCAGCCGCCGCGTAGGGTGAATTGGAACTGCTGTTGAATCGAGCCTTCCAGCGTGCGGCGAAACTTGAAGAAGTCGTCATAGCGCCACGTGGGCTGAATCAGGAGATAGGTCGTCGCGTTCTCCAGCGCCGCGCCCGGCTTCCCGTACCGCGTAAACCGATTGAAGAGCCGCCCGTGGACGACGTTGACGCGATTCACGAAGCCGCTCGACGCCTTGAAATCGGGGCTGATGCCGACCAGCTCCGCGTGGTTGCCGTACGAATATCCCGTCAGATCGTAGAGCGTGACGTCCCACAGCTGCCCGGCCGCGTCCTTGGTCCAGGATCCCGCGAACTGCGCCGACGAAAACCAGATCTTCTTCCAGATGACGCGCGCGTCTGCCGCGAGCACGCGGTTCCAATCGCTGCCGGCAACCCGGTCGGTGTAGGCGAGCCCAACGGTCGACGAGGCGCCCAGGTCACGACGCAGGCGGAGTAGGTTGAATACCGGATGCGGAGCGCCCGCCGTCTCGTTGTCATCGACCGCACCGATATAGGCGATCCCGGTGCCACCCACTTTTCCCGTGAGCTTGGCGCCCCCCACTGGGGCGTGGATTTGGCGCGTGTAGATCAGCGCATTCGGCGTATCGAATTGCTCGAGGCCTTCCAGGAAGAACGGCCGCTTCTCGGGGAAAAACAGGGCGAAGCGCTCGTTGACGGTCACCTGGCCGACATCGGCTTCCACCTGGGAAAAATCGGGGTTGACCGTGCCGGTCATGCTGAGGTTTTGCGTGATGCCCCAGCGCAGATTCACGCCCAGCTGCGGATCGACCTGGCCATAGCGGTACGCCGGGCCCCCCCCCGCCGGTGCGCCGTCCACGTGAGACGTGAACTCGGGGTTCACGTCCATGACTAAGCCACGGCGCATCCCGCTGAGATTCTTCAGCGTCCCTGACTGAATGAGAAAACTCGCGCTGGCGCGCACGACGGGGGTCCACGTGTCTTCGTAGCCGGTATGCTGCGTGACGCGGACGACTTGCATGCCCCAGTCCTGTGTTTCACCGCTCTGGTAACGCAGACTCTTGAAAGGGATCCGCACTTCCACTTCAAAACCCCACGGCGTCACTCGGCCGTGAGACTCGTAGACGTAGTCGGGATTCAAGTCGACAACCCCGTCGAAGCGGCCGCCGGCATTGGCACCGCCGGCGGCGCCCGCGATCCCCTCGCTGCGCACGCCGTCCTGCTGCACGCCCAGCGGGTTGACCTCGAACAGCAAGGCGCGACGCCGGTCGTTGAACGTGTCGAGCAGGATCTGGATGTTGTCGTCGGCGCCGATGTTGTCGCGGTCGGCGAGCGTGGCCCGCACGACGCTGCCGTGCGCCTCGTACGCGCGAATGCCGAAGTAGATCGCGTCGGGTGCGTAGAAGACGAGGACCTGGGTCGAATCCTCCGCCGGCCGGCTGTCGACGGGGCGGTACTGGCTGAATCCGGTGAGCAGCGCCGCCTGGCGCCAGACGTCCTCGTCGAGCACCCCGTCGATGCGCACCGCCGCCGTCTCGATGCGGGGGGCGCGCACGTCGAGCTGTCGCCGGCGCCCGTCATAAACTGATTGCTGGGCGGTTGCGGATTGGAGGAATAGAAGAACGGCGAGCATGGGAAGAAGATAATTGCGGATTTCGGATTGGGGATTGCGGATTGTCGGGGTCCAGCTCTGAGCTACGACTTACGGATCATCAGCCAGCGCAGCAAATCCGCATTCCGAAATCCGCAATCCGCAATTTATTCGTATCGCAAGGCTACGATCGGATCCAGTGAAGCAGCCCGCCGCGCCGGCCAGATCCCGAAGAACAGGCCCACAATCGCGCTGAAGACGAAGGCGATGAGGATGGCAAAGAGATTGAGGGACGTGTTCCAGTGCATCAGCGTCGAGAGGCCCACGGCGCCCAGCGAGCCGAACAGGATGCCGAGCAGACCGCCCACCAGGCACAAGACGAGCGCTTCGACGAGGAACTGGAACAGGATGTTGAACCGCGTCGCGCCGAGCGCTTTGCGCACGCCGATCTCGCGCGTCCGCTCCGTGACCGACACGAGCATGATGTTCATGATGCCGATGCCGCCCACGAGCAGGCTCACCGCCGCGATGCCGGCCAGCAGATAGGTGAACGTCTTCGTCGTGTCCTGGAACGTCGCCAGAATGTCCGACTGGTTGCGGATCTGAAAATCGTTGTCGCCGCCCGGGCGGATCTTGTGCTCGCGCCGCAACACACGCTCGATCTCGATCATGGTGAGCGTCATCTGCGGCACGCTGGCGGCGTCGACGGTGATGGACCGCAGGCGGTCGGTGCCCATGATGCGGTACCGCGCGGTCTGCAGCGGGATCAGGATTTGCTCGTCCGGATTCCCGAAACCCATGGCGGAGCCCTTGGACGACAGCACCCCGATGATCTCGAACGGAATGCCGCGGATCTGGATTTCCTGGCCGATCATCGCCGCGCCGTTGGCGTTGAACATGTCGGGAATCGACGATCCGAGCACGGCGTAGCGGCGGCGCCCTTCATCTTCGCCCGCCGTGAACATCCGGCCGGCCGTGAGGGTGTAGTTCTTCACCGCGGCGTAATTCGGCGTCGTGCCGACGATGTTGACGTTGGCGTTCTGGCCGCCGCGTTTGACCTGGAAGTTGCGGGTCAGCTCCGGAACGACGGCTTTGACGTAGCGGGCGTCGCTGGCGAGGGCGGCCGCGTCGTCCACCGTGAGGCTGACGCGCTGGCCGAAGTCGATGGCGATGCCGCCGCGGAACGCCTGGCCCGGATAGAGCGACAGCAGCGTGGGCCCGAGCGCCGCGATCCGGGCCTGCACGGCCTTCTGCGCGCCGCTGCCCAGCGCGACCATCGTGATGACCGCGCCGACGCCGATGATGATGCCGAGCATCGTGAGGAACGACCGCAGCTTGTTGGCGCGGATCGCTTGCAGCGCAACCTGGAAGATTTCGCCGAGCAGCATGCTACGGCCTCGCCGGCGTCGCCTGGGGGCGCTGTTGCGTGGTCGTCGGCTGTTGCTGCAGGCCGGGCAACCCCCCGCCGGTGACGTTCCGCATGCGCTGCTGCATGTCGCGCTGGGCGTTCAGCAGCGACGCGCTCGGCAACACCAGCACCGTGTCCTGCTCGGTCAAGCCGCTCACAACCTCGATGTAATCGAGATCGGTGAGTCCCGTGCGGATCTGCAGCGGGGCGGGTTTCCCCTGCTTCATGACGAACACGATGTAGCTGGACGGCTCCGCGGTGGTGCGGCGGAATCCGCCGGCGCCGCCGGCGCCACCGAAGCCGCTCCCCCCACCCCCCGCGCTGCCCATGGCCGAGAAGATTGCGCGCGCGGCGGCCCGTTCTTCATCGCTCGGCGTTCCGCCCGCCTGGCGCTTCTGCATGGCGCTTTGCGCGAGTCTCACCTGGGCAGCCGAGATCCCCGGTGGAACCGGTACGGTGCGGCCATCCGGCAACGTGATGGTCAGCGGAGCACTGCCGCCCGCCCCGCCCGCCCCGCCGCCCAGCGAGGCGCTGTCACGGGTCGCGCTTTGCTGGCGCGCGGACGCGAGCTGCTGCTGTACGTCGTTCGGGTCGAGTCCGAGCACCTGCGCCGCCGACGCGACGTCGCGCTGGGTCCGCAGCGCCGCGTTCGGAATCGCGAACACGTTGTCGCGACGCCCGACGTGAATCTCCACCTCCGTGTTCATGCCCGGCTTGAGCAGATGATTCGGATTGGGGATCCGCACCAGCACGTTGAACATCGTGACGTTCTGCTGCACCGTCGCTTGCGGCTCGACCTTCAACACGGTGCCCTCGAAGGGGCGATTCGGATAGGCGTCCACCGTGATCGTGGTCAACAACCCCGCCTGCACCTTGCCGATGTCCGTCTCGTCCACCAGCGCGCGGATCTGCACGGTGTCGAGGTTCGCCATCTTGAACAGCACCGTGCCACCGCCGACGTCGGTCGTCGGCGACGAAATCACGGTGCCGAGCTCCACGTTCTTCGTGATGATCGTGCCCGCCAGCGGCGCCCGCAGCTTCGTGTCGTTCATGCGGTCGCGCGCGTTCTCGAGATCCGACTGTGCGCGAATCACCGAGGCGTTGGCGTTGGCATAATCGAGCTTCGCCTGGTCGTACTCGGTCTGCGTAATGGCTTGCGCCTTGAACAGCGTGTCGGACCGCGCCAGCTGGGCCTTGGCGTTCGCGAGCTGCGCCTGCGCCACCTGGAGGTTGGCTTGCGCCTGGGCCAGGCTATTGCGCGGAATGCGCGGATCGATGGAGGCGAGCAGCTGGCCGGCCTTCACGTCGTCGCCGGTCTGCACGTTCATCTCGATGATCTCGCCCGAGGCTTTCGACTTCACGTCTACGGTGAGCACGGGCTCGATGGCGCCCGACGCCGACGCCGACACCACCAGCGTGCGGCGCGAGACGGGGACCGCTTCGTACGTGGGGGCGGCCTGGGGCTTGCCGCAGGCGATGACGCCCGCGAGCGCCGTCACCGCCGCCCGGGAATACGTGTTCATGGCTGACCTTCCATTCTCTCATCGCGCGCGATTTTGCCGTCGAGCAGATGAATCTGGCGGCGCGCGTGCGCCGCAATGTCGTGTTCGTGCGTCACCAGCACGATGGTCTGGCCCGAGTCGTGGAGCTCGTGAAACAGCGCCATGATCTCGCTGCCCGTCGCCGAGTCGAGGTTTCCCGTCGGCTCGTCGGCGAGCAGAATGCTCGGTTGATTCACCAGCGCGCGCGCGATGGCGACGCGCTGGCGCTGGCCACCCGACAGCTCGTTGGGCCGGTGGTCCATGCGGTCGGCCAGCTGGACCTGCTTGAGCGCGCCGGCGGCGCGCTCGCGCCGCTCTTTGGCCGACATCCCGGCATAGATCAGCGGCAGCTCGACGTTGTGCAACGCATCGGCCCGGGGCAGCAGATTGAACGTCTGGAACACGAATCCGATCTCCTTGTTGCGGATCCGCGCCAGCTCGTCGTCGCTCAAGTCGCTCACCTTCTGCCCGTTGAGCCAGTACTCCCCGCTCGTCGGCGTGTCGAGGCAGCCGATCAGGTTCATGAGCGTCGACTTGCCCGACCCCGACGGCCCCATGCACGCGACGAACTCGTTCTTCTTGATCTGGATGTCCACCCCGCGCAGCGCATGCACCACTTCGGCGCCCATCTGATACTCGCGCGTCAGATGATGGGTCAGGATCACGGTGTCGGGCGTCGGGGTGTCGCCCGTGCGGAACAGCGCCGCTTGCGCGGTTGTCATAGTGTCCGTCCGACGACCGCTTCGACCTGCGCGCGGGCGATGAGGTAATTGAAGCGGGTCTGCACGAGATTCACTTCGGCCTGAGTGAGCGCCGCCTGCGAGGTGAGCAGGTCGAGGATCGTCGCCGCGCCCACCCGATAACGCTCGTTTTGGACGCGCAGATCTTCGGTCGCCGCCGCAACGTTCGCGCGGGCGATATCGATCTGCTCGAATGCCGTCACCGCTGCGGCGAGCTGCTGCGTGAGCGTCGCGTTAACCAGAAGACGCGTGTCTTCCGCGCGGGCGGTCGCGACGTCCCGCTGTACCGCGGCGGACGTTTGCTGCTGCTCCCGTGCGAACCCGTTGAAGATGGTCCAGGTGAGGCTGAACTGGAGCCGATTGATGTTGCGGTTCGGAGGATCGAATCCCTGCCACGCCTTCGTGAGGCCTTGACTCGAGGTGTTGTAGGACACGCTCACCGTTGGCAGATACTGCGAGCGCTGATCCCAGACGGTTGCGGCCAGCGCCCGTGCCTGCGCCTCGGCTTGAACGACCTGCGGCGCGTTCTCGAGCGCGGCGCCCCTCAACCCTGTGGAATCGGGCAAAGGTGGAAGCGCGCTATCGGGGACAGCCCGCACCAGGCTGTCGATGCCTACCTGACGGCCGAGATTCGCCTGCGCAGTCGCAAGATTGGCCTGCGCCTGGAGCAGCACAATGCGCGCGTTTCCGTAGTCCACTGTGGATCGGAGTGAGTCAGAACGCGTGGCCGAGCCCGCATGCAGCTTGTCTACGGAGATCTCCAGCTGTCGTTGCGCGCGGCGCACTTGGGATTCTGCGACACGCACGAGCTCTTCCGTGGCCAGCGCGTTGTAAAACGCCTGTTTGGTTTGCAGCGTCACCTGAAAGGTCTGATTCGTGTAGCCGGCCTCCGCCGCCGCCGCGGTCGCGGCGGCGTTACGGTAGCGTTGAACCCGTCTCAGCCCGTCAAAGAGATCGACACTGAGGTTGAGCCCGGTGTTGTACTGGTACGTGCCGGCCTGCACAAGGAAGCCGTTGACAATCGACGCTTTGTTTTGGCGGAATGCACTGGAGTTCAGCATGACCGTCGGAAGAAAAGCGCCCACGGCTGCCGCTCGTTGCATCCCTGCGTTCGATTCATCACCCCGCGCCTGCACCATGCCGGGCTGAACCCGCAGGGCGCGTTGAATCGCGTCCTGAAGCGTGACCTCGTGCTGCGCCGCCGCGGGCGTCGCGATCACGAGTGCCAGAATCCCAATCCCCCAGCGCATCAGTGCTGTCCCCCGGCCTTTCCTTTGGTGGAGTCTTCCCGCTCCCTACGGTGATGCTCTGCCCGCTCGATCAGTTGCTGATGTTTGACGCGCTGATCGGGCGTCAGCTGCATGTCGATCTCGGCACGCATGCGGGTCTTGATCGAATCAAACCGCGGCCGTACCTGCGCCCACAGAGCGTCGGTTTCGGGCCGGTGACGCGCGAAGATCGCGCGCACCGAGTCGCGCTGCGCGGCGCTCAAATCGAGCTCGCGGCTGAGGTAAGCGACCAGCGCGTCAGGGCCGCGCCCGCGGGGACCGTACCCGTCGTGCTCCGTGGCCTCACGCCCACCCCACCCGGCGAGACCACCGGCCAGGAACACGGCGGCCAGTAGTCCAACGGCGGCGAGTTTCGATCTATTCAGCATGGCTCCTCTTTCTTCCTTATTGTGGCTCGACGAGTGACGTAAACACGACGCTCGGGTCGGGCGGATCCTGCGCGGTGACCAGCGCTCCGAGGCCGGTCCCTTCGACCGGCGCCATCGCGGCTTCGATCGATTCTGCCGCGGCTGGTGACGCCGGCGCGAGCGCGGCGCGACCGAAGAAAAGCCCGGCGATCAGTGCCGCCGCCGCGATGCCGGGACGGAACCAGGACGCCAGAACGTCGAGCGCAGGAATCGTCGAGTGCTCGAGCGCGTTGTCGTATTGCGCCATGACGCGGGCGACGAACGCGGCCTGATCGCCCTTCGGCTCGAGCGCCGCTTTGAGGGCGGCGCGCAGCTCAAGATCCTCATTCATGTCACTTGCTCCTTCCAGTCCGCCAGCAGCGTGCGGAGACGGCGACGCCCGTGAAACACTTCCGATCGCACGGTCCCTTCCGGAATTCCCAGGATGCCCGCGATCTCGCCATGCGAGTACCCTTCGACGTCGAACAGGACGACCGCCGTGCGGCGCCGCTCGGGCAGCTCCGCCAGGGCGGCGCGCAGCCGGTCGCCCAACTCACTTCTCACCGCCAGCGCGTCGGGGCGCGGGCCACCGCCGACGAGCGACGGGTCGAGCGGCTCGGCACGCCGCACGTTGCGGCGCCGGCGCCGGTCCGTCGCCGCGTTCGCGACGATACGCATCAGCCAGGGGCCGAACGGGCGGCGCGCGTCGTACTGGGCGAGCTTGACCAGCGCGGAGAGGAAACCGTCCTGCGCCGCGTCGTCGGCATCATCCGGGTCGCCCAACACCGCTCGCGCGACGCGCCTCGCCTGCGCCGCGTAGCGCTCCACCAGCACGCCAAACGCGGCCCGATCGCCTGCCAAGGTCTTGTCGACTAAGCTCTTGTCCGGTTCGCTGCTTGCCATACGCGCAGGGCTGGTCGGAGGTTGAGGACGAGGGGGAGGGGGAGCGGGAGCCTCAGCGGACATCGCTCTCCCGGCGGCGCCGGCGGCGGGCGAGGGCAAACCCGGCAAGCCAGAACGAAGTCGCCAGCGCCCCGACCGCGAGTACGGTGCTGGTCACGATAGGAAAGAAGATCAGCAACACGCCGACCACAAGAAAGGCGGACGCCGCGACACCGGCCAGCGTGCGGCGCGCGCCGCCGGCCACCTGCATCAACGCGACTGCGGCGACAGCCCGGCGCTCGCGCAGGGAGCGTTTGTGCGGCGCGGAGGGATGGACTTCGGTCGCAGCCACCAGCCGCGGCGGCAACGGCAGTCGGCGCCGCGCCATCAACACGATCTCCCGGCTCTGCGCCATGTCTTGCAGGAACTGCGTCGCCAGTGTCGCGGTCAGGCCATCGTGCTCGGCGACGAGGTCGAGCTCGTAATTGCCCAGCAGGCTCGAGACGTTGAGGTTGCTCGATCCCACCCGGGCCCACTCGTGATCACCCAGGAGCGTTTTCGCGTGCACCATCGGGCCGCGATACTCGAAGATCCGCGCGCCCGCGTGCAGCAGCTCGCGATACCCGCCGCGTGTGAAAATGCGAACGAACGGGATGTCGGATGTGCCGGGGAGCAAGAGGCGCACATCCACGCCGCTGCGCGCCGCGTCCACGAATGCCGCATACAGGGGCGGCGGTGCGACGAGGTATGCGTCGGTAATCCAGAGCCGCTCCGTCACCGCCGCGGCGAGCAGCTGGACCGCACGATAGATGCGGGACTGTCCGGGGAAACCTTCCACGACGCGCACCGCCGAGGGACCGCACTCCTCCGCCGCGGCGGTGGTCTCGCCCTCGGGGAGCGGGCGGCCGGCGCGCGCCCACATCCGACCGAACGCTCCTTCCAGCGCGGCGACCGCCGGCCCGCACACGGCGACCATCGTGTCCCGCCAGCACGCTCGACCGGCTGCCGCGTTGCCGGCCCATTCGTCGCCGATACAGAGGCCGCCGGTGATCGCCTTCTCGCCGTCCACGACGAGCAGCTTCCGGTGATCGCGGCTGAAGGCGGCGATCGGCCCGCTGGTCCAGATGGGGTGAAACGGGCGGACGTTTACACCGGCGCTCCGCAACGCGCGCCAGTAAGCACGGCTGGTGCCGCGGCACCCGAAGGCGTCGTAGAGGATCCGTACGCGCACGCCGGCACGCGCCCGGTCCGCCCACGCCGTCGCGAACCGGCGACCGGTCGCGTCGTCGTGAATCATATAATTCTCGAAGTGCACCGTGCGCTCCGCGCCGGCGATCATCTCGAGCATCGCGTCGAGGGCGTCGCTGCTGACCGCGATGTGGCGGACGATGTTGCCGGGAATCGGCCGCGCGCCCGTCGCACGATCCAACGCGCGCGAAAACGGATTCACCCTCCCCCCCCGAGGCCCAGCGAGGGCTCCACCGGCCGGAGCGCCTGAATGCAGAATGCGATGTGCTCGTCGAGCGGCACGCCCAGCTCTTCGGCGCCCTGGCGCACCTCGTCGCGATTCACGCCGCGGGCGAAGGCCTTGTCCTTGAGCTTCTTCTTGACCGAGGCGACCTCGAGATCCGCGAAGCTCTTCGAGGGCCGCACCAACGCACAGGCGACGAGGAACCCGCACAGCTCATCGACGGCGAAGAGCGCCCGCGCCATCGGCGTATCGCGCGGCACACCGGAGTACGTGGCATGGCCCAACACCGCCCGCATCACGGGCTCGGCCACTCCCTTCGAGCGCAGCAGGTTGACGCCCCAGGCCGGATGACCGTCGGTGGGCGAGTGCTCGGGATTGGGGAATTTCTCGTAGTCGAAGTCGTGCAGCAGGCCGACCAGGCCCCAGGCTTCTGGATCCTCACCGAATTTCGCCGCATAGGCGCGCATCGCGGCCTCGACCGCGAGCATGTGCTGTCGCAGCGACGGCGATTGCGTGTGCTCCTGCATCAAGGCCAACGCTTCGTCACGCGTCATGCAACGGAACTCCCCACCGTTCGCTCCAGAGTGCGAGCATCAGCTGCGGCCACAGGCGCCGCGCATGGTTCCGCCGGCCCGTCCGGTGCTCCGCCAGGAGCGGCGTGTCGAGCAGACGATCGGCCAGAGGAGCGAGCCCGGTGTTGAGCCACCGCGCCACCGGGACCGAAAGGCCGCGCTTCTGCCGGTCGATCACGGCATCGGGCACGAGTCCGCGCGCCGCTTCCTTTAATATCACCTTGGTGGTGAGGCCACGCACCTTGAGACGCGCAGCAGCGGGCAACACCAACTCCATCACTTCACGATCGAGGAACGGCGCACGTGCCTCGACCGATGCCAGCATCGTGGCACGATCGACTTTCACCAGCAAATCGTCCGGCAGATACGTCAGGAAATCGAGCCACATCACACGATTCAGCGGATCGTCGTTGGGGAACCGGTCGAGCTTGCACGCCAGCTCGGGGATCACCCCGGGTTCGATTGCCATGGCACCCATCCATGTGAGGTGACGCTCCAGCCACGGTCGCTCGGTTGCCGAGAGGAATTGCTTGAGCATGTACTCGAGCGTCATCTTCCCGGTCGACGACGGCCAGCGGTCCACTGCCCATCGGGCGGTCTGACGCAGCAGCCGTGGGACACGCTGCCAGCGCTCCGCGAATTTGTGCCCCAGGTAAGTGGGATACCCGCCGAACAGCTCGTCGGCGCCTTCGCCGGAGAGGATCACCTTCACATGCTGGCGCGCCGCGTCGGCGAGCAGCCAGGTCGGCAACACGGCAGGGTCGCCGAGCGGCTCGGCGAGGGAATGCGACACCACCTCGAGCGCGCGCCCCAGCGATTCGTCATCGGCGGTGACGACATGGTGGACCGTCGCGATGTCGTGTGTCACCGCCTCGGCGTAGGCGCTCTCGTCGTAGCCCGGCTCGGTAAACCGCACCGCGTAGGTGTGGATGCGCTCTCCCGGCATCCCGCGCGCCGCGGCCGCGACAAGGAGTGAGGAGTCGAGGCCACCGCTTGTGAACACGCCGAGCGGAACGTCCGACATCAGCTCGCGTTTCACCGCCCGGAGCAGCGTGTCACGGAGGTCCGCGGTGTTCTTGAACGAGAGCGACGACGGTCGGCTGGCGGCCTCCGAAGCGCTCCAGTACGTGCGAATCTCGATTTTTCCGTTTTCCGCGATCAGCAGCGCAGCCGGGGGGAGTTTGTGAACGCCGTCGAACATCGTGTACGGCGCAGGCACGTAGCCAAGCGCGTGATATAGCGAGAGCGCCTTGGTGTTTACGTGGCGCTGCTGATCGGGGAATTCGAGCAGCGCCTGGATTTCCGACGCGAATCGCAGCTCGCCGTCCACGTGGGTCCAGAACAGCGGCTTCTCGCCCGCGCGATCGCGTGCGAGCACCAACCGGCGGCGTGTTTCATCCCAGACGGCGAGGCCAAACATTCCTTGCAGCCGGGCGACCGCGTCGGGACCGAACCGCTCGTAGAACGGCACGATGGTCTCGATGTCGCCTTGCGAGCGAAACGGATAGCGCCAGCCGGCGGCTTCGCGCCGGAGGTCGTGGGCGTTGTAGATCTCGCCGTTGCAGACCATCCAGATCTTGCCGTCGGGGCTCTGGAACGGCTGGTCGCCCGTGGTAAGGTCCATGATCGCGAGCCGCCGCGCGCCGATGCGCGCGCGTTCGTGGCCGACGATGCATTCGCCGTCCGGCCCGCGGTGCCGCAGCGCCGCCGCCATCCTGGCGAGCGCCTCCGGATGGCGCAGCGGCGCGTCGCGCTGCGCTACCGCGCCGAAGATGCCGCACATGGTCCATAAGCCGCGTACCGGCCTTCGACGGCGAGCAGCGGTACGACAGGATCGAGCTCGGCGCGGATGCGCGCGTCGTTGGCGCGGGCGACGAACACCGTGGGAGTCTCACAGTTGGCCAGGCGCGCGCGCCAGAAGTCCGCCGGTCTGAGTGGCGAGCCGGGCAGTGCCCGCATCTGCTCGTGGTGATCGGCGATGAACGTGCTGGTGAGCTCGCGGCCGGTCGCCGTCGCGACGGGGATCGGACGCCGCAGATAGAAGGGCAGCGAGGCCGGGAACGCGGCGATCGCGATGACGTCGCTGGCACCGGTGTTTTCAATTACCTGTGCCAGCGTCGCCGCGGACCGATCCTCGCCCACGGCGGCGAGCAGGTGCCCCGACACGATGGGTACGACCATCATGGTGAGCGCGTACCCCATAACGGCGAGCGCGGGACGGGGATGGGCCGGGCGCCCGGCATGCCACACCAAGGCCGCCGAAACGAGCAAGGCAATTCCCAACGCGAGCGCGGTCGGCGGAATCGCGGCGCGTTCCGCCGGCGTCAGGCTGATCGGCGCGGGTAGCCAGAGTGTCAGCGACGCCAGCGCCAGACCGAGGACCACGGCGAGGACGGCGTAGGTGCGGCGCCCCACCGCGACGCCGCCGCCCAGTTCGCTCGCCTGTCGCGTGAGCAGCCGGGCGGCGCCGAGCGCAAAGGGCGGCATCAACGGCAGCACGTACTGCGGCAGCTTCGATTGATTCAGGGTGAAGAACAGCAACGGGCCGAGCACCCAGCACGTCAGGAAAACCGCCTCCTGCGCCTGCGCGTTCACGCGTCGCGCGAGCCAGGCCCAGCGCCAGTTTCTCACACGGCCCAGCGCCGGGACGATCCAGGGGAACGCGGCGACCGGGATGATCGGCAGATAGTACCAGAAGGGCGCGGTGCGGTGGAACCCCTTCGTGGTTACGCGCTCGAATGTCTCCCGCACGAAAACGTAATGCGGGAATTCGGGGACGCGGTGCGACACCGCGAGAAACCACGGCAGCGCCACCGCCGCGAATACGGCGAGGCCTGCAAGCGGAAACAAACGTCGTATCCGTCCGCCGGTCAGCAGGGCGTAGGGAACCAGCGTCGCCAATGGGATGAGCATCGCGACGGGTCCTTTGGTGATCGATCCCAACCCGATCGCCGCCCAGGCGAGCACGGGGCGATCGTCCCAGAATGCCAGAATCGCCAGGGTCGTACAGAACGTGAGCGCGCTGTCCATGATCGTCGTGCGCGCGTATGCGAGGACCAGCGGCATCGTCGCGAGCGCCAGCGCTGCCAGCCACCCCGCGTCGGGGCCCCAACGCCGCGTTCCAAACCATGCCACGACAATCAGCGTCGCGAGCGTGAACACGTAAGCTGGCAACCGGGCAGCGGTCTCGGTCGGCCCGAGCGTCTCTATGGCGACCGCGGCAGCGGCGAAATACACGATCGGCTTGTCGACGTAGGGCAGGCCGTCGAGCTGGGGGAGCACGTAGTCGTTCGTTTCCGCCATCTCGCGCGCGACTTCCGCGTTGCGCCCCTCGTCGGGGTCGAACAGCGGATATCCCCCGAGGTCGAATCCGAGTGCCAACACGGCGGCGAGCAGCAACACCGGCAGCCGCACGTAGGCGCCTAACGGCAGGAGTTGGGAGCTAGGAACTGGGAGCCTGGGGCGTCGAGGGCGGAGGCTGTACCGGGGCCGTCGGCATTTGGGAAACCGTGATCGGGACGGTGGCTTTGCGCTCGCCGTCGACGGTGATCTCGAAGCGATACTGGCCGGCATGCGGGAACGGCACGTCGAACACCAGCACCGCCGCCGCTTCGATCTCCGTGACGCCGGCGGGCGGCTCGGCGAAGTTCACCGTTCCCGAGCCGCCCAACAGCTCCGTATCGGCGTCATCCATCAGCTTGATCTGTACCTGGTGCTCCCCGACTTCGGTGCGTTTGCCCTTGAGGCGGAGCACCAGGTGCAGGCGCGGGTGCATCGCGGGAAACTGCGGCACCCAGATGTGCTGGAAGATGCCGAGCACCGACATCTTGCCCGACTGATCGACCAGCGCATAGTCGGCGACGACCGCGAAATCGAGATGCACTTATTGCTTCGCCACGGGCACGGAGTACCGTGTCTTGTCCCAGGTGAAGGTGATCGCCGTCGGTGCGGAGGCCGGCTCGAACGCGATCGTGAATTGCTCGACCGGAGCAGCGAGCGTTTCGACTTTCGCATCCACGCGCACGAGATCCTGCTCTGGGTGATACTCGGTGCCCCACTGTCCCGTCTGCTTGTTGATGATGAGCTTCCAGCCCGTCGGCGTCGGCAAGGTCCAGAGCGTGTACTTCCCCGCGGGCACCGTGGCGCCGCCGATGACGAGATCGACCGGCGTGGTGAACTGCGTCGCGGCGTTGGCGCCCGTGCGCCACACCTTGTTCCACGGCTCGAGCGCGCCAAAGATGTCTCGGCCGCGCCGTGAGGGGCGGCTGTAATCGATCGAGACCTCGGCGCCGCCGATGGTGGCGCGCGCCGTATCCCGGGGAGACAACGAGCCCAGCGGCCGGTTCGCGAAGGACTGCGTGACCTGCGCCAGCGGGACAGACGGCACGCGCTGGACTTCCACTTGCAGCGTGCTGCCCTTCCCGGTGACCCACGTAAGATGCCCTTGCCGGTCGAGGCGGAACGTGAACGGCCCAACGCCGGCGTACTGGCCTTCGTCGAACATGATGACGAGGGTGTCTCCGCCGCGCTTGACCACGTAGGCGCCACTCGTCGCGGTGGCCGAGGTGAGGGCGGTAAGCCTCACGCTGTCCTTCCCCTGCGCGCGCGCCCAGCGGCCGATCTGCTCGAGCAACCCGTATACGTGGAGCTGGAACGGGAACGTGCCGCGCGGCACCGCGAGTTTCGTTGTGACCGAACTGTCGCCGCGAGGCGATACCAGTACCGCGCTGTCGCCGGAGAAGTCGACCGAGTTCCTCGTCTCCGCCGGTCCGGGTCCGCCGCCGATGGCGTGCGTCACGAGCTGCAGGCGCCGAATCGTCCCGTCGGGATACAGGTCGAAGGTATAGATGCGATGCAGGCTTCGCGGCGAGCGGATTACGTATTCGCCCCGCAGCTGCGTTGCGGTGCGCGTGTACTGCTCCATCGAGAGCGTGTCGTTACCGAGCCGCACCACGAATGCGCCCGAGTCCTGCACCGTCATCGTCATGGCTACTAGCAGAGCAAACACAGAAGCCTCCGATTACGAAACGCGAATGGATGTGATTTCGTCGTTGCCTTTGATCGCATTGACGACGTCCATCCCCTTGGTAACCTGTCCAAACACCGTGTGGACGCCGTCGAGGTGTTTCTGCGGAGAGTGACAAATGAAGAACTGACTGCCGCCGGTGTCCTTCCCCGCATGCGCCATCGACAGAGTTCCGGCGACGTGCTTGTGCGAGTTCTTCTGGGTTTCGCACTTGATCGTGTACCCCGGCCCGCCGGTCCCGACCGGCCCTTTTCCCGTCTTGGAATACGGATCGCCGCCCTGAACCATGAAGTTCGGGATCACGCGATGGAACTTTGTGCCGTCATAGAACAGTGAGTTGGCGAGCTTCTCGAAATTCGCGACCGTGCCGGGCACCTCGTCCGCAAACAGCTCCAGCTCGATCGTGCCCTTCTTGGTCTCAATGACCGCTTTCTTGTTCGGCATCTACATCCCCGCGTTGAGGTAGTAGGAATGTGTCCTCGGCTGCGCGCCGCGCCAAGCGGTTCACGCCTCGAGCAGCTCGGTGAGTTTCTCGGGCGCGGAGACCGGCAATGAGCACGTCGTGCCGACGCAGACCGTCGCAGCGGGTTGCCTGGCGATCTTTCGGAGCACGACCCTGCGCGGCCGGTAGGTCTGCAAGGCGAGGAGGTGCATCGCGCACGCCGGTCCGTCGCCCGAGGGACCGGCGACCTCGATGCGCGTCACGGGGTTCACCGCCCAGTCGACGGCGCGCAGCAGCGTCGATCCGTAGAGCGCCAGCTCGCGTGCGGTGCCGGCGAAGGCCGCAAGCTGGCGATCGAGCGCGGTGCGCCACTCGGCGTCGTCGGTCAGTCCCCACAGCCGCGCCAGCACCAGCGCGGCGACGCCGTTGGGCGACGGCGTCGGCGCGTCCTGCACCGGCTTGGCGCGGGTCGCGAGATACGCGGTGCCGTCAGCGGCGGCAATGTCGAAGTATCCGCCACCGCCGTCGGCATGCGCCGTCGCGCAGTAGCGCATGATCAGGGTCGCACGCTCGAGCCAGCGCGGCTCCCCCGTCGCTTCGTAGGCGTCGAGGAACGCGACCGCCGCCTGCACGTTGTCGTCGAGCATGCCACGGGGCTCGGCACGACCGATCACGTGACCCATCCCTCGTCCCGCGTCCCAGGTCTCCTGCCAAATCCGCTCCAGCACCTTCAGTGCCAGCGCATTGCATTCGGGCCGATCGAGCACGGCGCCGGCTTGCAGGAAGGCGCCGGCCATCATCGCGTTCCAATTCACGTACGCGGTGCGGTCCACGAAGGGCGCCTTCCGACGATCGCGTGCGGCCTTGAGTTTCCTGAGAGCCGCTCGAAGGATGGGCCATTCATCATCGCCGGCCGGATCCTGCTTCCACCACAACACGTTTTTCTTCGGGTTGTGGTGCATCTCGCCCGTTTCCTGGATGTCGAACACATTCGACGCGACCGCGTATTCTGGCGCAGTCAATGCGCCCTTGGCTTCGTCCACGGTCCAGGTCCAGTAATCCCCGTCATCCCCGAAGGTCAGGTCGGCGTCCTGCGACGTTGCGAACGCGGCGCGCTCTTTCTCCGTCATGACCTCGAGCACCCAGTCCACGATCCCGGTCGCGACCTCTTTGAAGAGCGGTGTGCCGAATGCCTGATATGCCGAGAGGTACGCGCGCAGCAGCTCGGAGTTGTCGTATGACATCTTCTCGAAGTGCGGCACGATCCAGCGTTCGTCCACCGAGTAGCGGTGAAAGCCGCCGCCCAGGTGATCGCGGATGCCGCCGTGCGCCATTCCCGTCAGGGTTTTCTCGACGATCTCGCGTTGCCATGCGAGGCTGCCTCTGCCGTCGTGCGAGCGCGCCAGCAGGAACTCGATCGCCGCGGGATGCGGGAACTTGGGTGACGAGCCGAAGCCGCCGTAGCGCACGTCGAACAGCTTCGCCATTTGGTCGGCGGCGCCGCTGACGAGATCGGCGCTCACGGTCCCGGGCTTCGCTTCATCGAGCGTCCGGACGACGTGCTCCCGAATCGCGCGCGCATTAGTGGTTACGCGATCCGGTTCCTCGCGGTAAGCGCGGGCGATTTCCATCAGGACGCGGCGAAATCCCGGCCGGCCGTGCGCGTTGTTGTCAGGCGGGAAGTAGGTGCCGCCGAAAAACACTTCGCCGTCGGGCGTCAGGAATGCCGTGAGCGGCCAGCCGCCCTGCCCGCTGAGCGCCTGCACGGCGCGCTGGTAGCGCGCGTCCACGTCGGGCCGCTCGTCGCGGTCCACCTTCACACACACGAAATCGCGATTCAGGATCTCGGCCACCGCGGGATCTTCGTACGACTCGCCGTCCATGACGTGGCACCAGTGACACCACACCGCGCCGATGTCGAGCAGGATCGGTTTCTTGGCTTCGCGCGCCCGGCTGAACGCGGCGTCGCCCCACGGCAGCCAGTGTACCGGTTGGTGCGCGGCGGACTTGAGATACGCCGACGGCTCGTCGCTGAGCTGATTCAGGAATGCGCCTCGAGGTATCGGATGGCGGTCCGCGTCAGCAATTCGGCGCCGACGACCAGCGACTCCTCATCGATGTCGAACGTCGGGCTGTGATGCGGAGAGGCCGTGCCTCCCTTGGCTGCGGATCCGACGAAGGCAAAGCACCCGGGGACACTCTCGAGAAAGAAAGCCATGTCCTCGCCACCCATGGTGCGTATGCCGTGCCGCACATTGCTCGCGCCCACCAGCTCGGCGGCGACGTCGCGCATCAGGGCGCTCATGCGTTCATCGTTGATCAGCGGCGCGCTCAAGCGGCGGTAGTTCACCTCCGCTTCGGCCCCGAAAGCCGCCGCGATACCCTGGGCGGTCTCGGCGACGAGGCGTGGCGCCTCATCCCAGAAGCTGCCCCCGAACGTACGCACCGTGCCGCGCAGGTCGGCACGCGCCGGAATCACATTGAACGCCCGGCCCGCGTGCACCTCCGTTACCGAAATGACGGCCGGTGCCAGGGGATCCCGCCGCCGGGAGATGAGGCTCTGTAATGCGGTGACAACGTGCGCGGCGACGAGGACCGGATCGATCGTCTGGTGCGGCGCCGCGGCGTGCCCCCCGCGGCCAAGAATCTCGATCTCGAACTGATCGACCGACGCCATCACCGGCCCAGGCATGATGCCGATCGTTCCCACGGGCAGGTCGTTCCAGAGATGAATGCCGAAGGCCCCGTCGACCTTGGGCGCGTCGAGCACGCCGTCCCCGATCATTGCCTGCGCGCCATTCGAGGTCTCCTCGGCGGGCTGAAACGCGAACTTCACGCTGCCGCCGAGCCCCAGCGGGGCGAGCCGCCGCGCGACTTCCAGGCCGATGGCGACGTGCCCGTCGTGGCCGCACGCGTGCATCTTGCCGGGATGCTTGGAGCGGTACGGCACCGCGGTCGCTTCTTCCACCGGCAGCGCGTCCATGTCGGCCCTCAGCAGCACGCAGCGGCCTTCGCTCCGCTTGAGGGCTACGACGCCCGTCTTGCCGACCCCGGAGGTGACCTCGTAGCCGAATGTCCGCAACCGGTCGGCGATGAGCGTGGCGGTCCGCGTTTCCTCGAACCCCAGCTCCGGGTGCTGATGGATGTCGCGGCGGGTGGCGACGAGCGATGTGCGGTCGACCGGGGCGAGTGAGGTCATACCAGCGAGCTCGGGCACAGGCGATGGATCACGCAGTCCGCGCACCGCGGCCGGCGTGCGATGCACACCTCTCGCCCGTGCAGAATCAGCGTGTGGGAGAACCACGTCCAGTCCTCGCGCGGCACGATCTCCATCAGATCCTGCTCGATTTTCACCGGATCGTCCTGGCGGGTGAGCTTGAGCAAACGGGTCAGGCGATGGACGTGCGTGTCCACGACCACGCCCTCGTTCTTCTTGAACCAGGTCCCCAGGATGACGTTCGCCGTCTTGCGGCCGACGCCCGGCAGCGCCGTCAGCTCCTCCATCGTCTGCGGCACCTCGCCGCCGTGCCGCTCGACCAGCGCCTGTGCCATGCCGATGATCGATTTGGTCTTGTTACGAAAGAAGCCGGTGGACTGAATCTCTGTTTCCAGCACGCGTGGATCGGCGGCGGCGTAGTCGGCGGCGGTCGGGTACTTCGCGAACAGCTGCGGCGTGACCATGTTCACCCGGGCGTCCGTGCATTGCGCCGAGAGAATCGTCGCGACCACCAGCTCCAGGGCGCTCGTGTGGTGCAGCGCGCAGGTCGCGTCGGGATACTCTTTTTTGAGACGCGCGATGATCTTGCGCGCCCGCGCCTTGCGTTCGGCCGCCGCGGCCCTAACGGTGCGTTGTTTGGGCATGTTTGCGAATCGTAACACGGGAAACGGGAAACGGGAAACGTGCGTCAATCCTTAGTCCACGAGAACAACCTGTTCGAGTTCCCCCGTTTCCCGTTTCTCGTTTCCCGTTTCCCGTGTCTTTGGCAGCAGCGCGAGCACCCGGCAGGTGAGGAGCAGGAGCTCGCCCGCATTGGCCACGGAATAGAGCCCTGCGGACGAGCCGCCGGCCAGCATCGGCCCGAACGGTGCGCTGCCATCCCCGCGGACGGCGGCAACTTCGATTTCGTTGGCTGCTGCATCCTCCATGTCGGCGCGCCCCTCCAGACCCACCGCACTGAATCCCGGCCGATCGGGCCGCATGCCGAAGATCGCGAGCACGCCGATCGCTCCCGCGGTCGTGCCGGCACTCACGAACAAGCCGTCCAGCGGCTCCGGAGGGTTGGCGGGGTTCGGCGATCCCCACACCCGCAGCTCCGGCAGCTGCAGATACAGCGCGGGATTGGGCAATCGCGTGGTGATCTCTCTCGCACGAACCGCTCGACGCAGTGCGTCTTCGCCGATGCGATAGACGGGCCCGTCGTTGGACCAATGCAGAAATGCCGTGTGCAGCAGCAGGACGTGCGTCTCGAGCGCATCGGCACCGGACGCTTCCGGGACGATCTCGCGCAACAGACGGCCGACCGGTTCCAGCAGCATGAAGCGATCGCGATCGCTCGCTGCCGAACCGTCCTGTTGCAAGGCTTCCGCAATCGCGGGAAAACGCCGCGGCGCGATGTCCCCGAAGGCCAATCCGAACGGCGTCGGCCTCATTGTTTGGGCAAGAAGTCGTCCAACGCTCGCACGAACTGAGCGGTGGCTTCGACGTGCGGGCAGTGTCCGACCGGCAGCTCGACCAGCCGGGCGTTGAGCAGCGTCGCCAGCTCGCGGGAGCCGGCAATCGGGATCGGATCGTACCTGCCGTGAACGACGACGGACGGGGGAAGGGGGACGCGGGATGAGAGATCCCGGAGCTGAGGACGCAGATCGTACTCGCCGAGGCTATCCCATACCGCCTGCTGCGTGCGGGCGTTCACCCGGAACGCCGTGAGATTCTTTGCGTCGTGGAAATCGCGGAAATAGCCGGCGACCGACAGCTCGAACGCACGACGCTGGTACGCGGCGGGATCGCGCTCGCGCAACCCGCTGGCGCGTAAGGCGTCGCGCGCGCGCTGGATCTCGGGAGCCTCCATGCGGCGGGCGAACTCCTCGTCAAACTGTCTGCGATACTCGACTGTAATCGAGGCAGGCGACACGAGCGCGAGCCGCTCCACGCGTGTCGGGTACTCGAGGAGATAGAGGACTGCCAGCAAGCCACCCCAGGAGTATCCGCACAGGACCACCCGGTCGAGGCCGAGGCGCTCGCGCAGGCCGTCCAGGTCGGCGACGTGCTCGCGCCAGCCCAGCGGTGTATCGCGCGGCACCTGAGACTGCCCACCGCCCCGCTGGTCGTAATAAAGGAGAGCGCGTGCCTGGGCGAGGAGATCGTACTGCGGCAGGAGGTAGTCGTGATGGGCTCCAGGACCGCCGTGCAACACGACGACCAGCGGCCCGCTCCCGACCTGCCTGGTGAATAGAGGAACTACAATAGAACGGCCAATGCGTCGGCGACTTCCTTTACATCGGCATGCTCGCGCTCGCCGAATCCGGCGCGTACGTCGGAGTCGATGTCGAGCTGTCCCAGGATGTGGTCGCCGCGCCGGATCAGCACGACCAGCTCCGACTTGGTGAACGCATTGCACGCGATATAGTTGCCTCCCCCCACCGCATTCACGTCCGCGACATTCTGATCCCGCTTTTCCGCGACCGCCGTGCCGCACACCCCTTTGCCCACTGGGATCCGCGTATGCTCGGTATCACGCCCGGCATGCGCTTCGAGCTGCAGCTCGTCGCCGTGCATCATGTACGCATAGACGGAGGTGTAGGGCGGCCCCCACGACCGGATGCGCTCACATGCCATCTGGAGCAATGCCGGCCGGCCGCCATCGTGCAGGTGTGCGGCGCGCAGCGCGCGTACCACCTTGGCCGCTTCCGAGACACCCGCTGTCATGTGCCGCGCTGCACGCGACGCGCTGCGGGCGCAAGCGTGTCCTGCTGGCTGCTCGCGAGGCTGAACGTGAGGAGTAACAGTGCGATCATAGGCCGTACTCTATAGATTGAGCCTCCCCATGGCCACCCCGCGGGAATTCGCTGCGCAATTTGCGCGTACCCTCGATCGATTTCGCGACCCTGAAGCGAAGGACGAGCAGAAGGCCCAGTTCCGGGCGTTGGCGGGCCTGCTCAAGCTCGAGGGGATGACAATCGCCGTGGAGGATGGCCGTCTCGTGATCAACGGTACGGTCCTCAACTCGGGCTCGAGTATTGAAGAATACTCAATGCTGCAGCGCCTCGAGCTTCATTCCGTCAAAGAGATCAGGATTTCACCCGATCCCCCGGTGGGCGAGGCGTTCGAGCTGTTGCGCGCCATCGCCGAGCAGCCGGGAGAAGAAGACATCGCCGCGCGGCTCAAGGCTCGAGAGGCGACTCGCATCGCGGTGACGATCCAATCTTTTCTCGTCCAGACGCCCGTGGCCTCCGCGCCCTTGCGGGCCGAGCCCAAAGTCAGCCACGAGGCCCCCGGTCCGGACATCCCGGACATCGTCCGGGAGTCCACGGTCGACAGTGCCGCATTCTCGCCGGCCGCAGCCGCCACGCGCCCCGTCGCGGACTTGATCTCGCAGGTGCAGCAACAGCCCGACGGGCCGCATGTCGGGGAGCTACTGGCCATACTCGGCCGGCAGCTCGAGACGGCGATGAAGACCCATCGCATCGCGCAGGCGCTCACTATCGTCGTCGGGATCGTGCGTGCCGAGCAGCAGGTCAGCGACGCGACCCGGCGCCGTCAGTACTCGATCGCCTTGAAGCGGATGTACAACAAGGCGTTGCTCGAAGGCGTCGCGGAGCTCGCCAACAGCCCGCTCGAGCGGGATGACGCGCTGCTCGTGCTCCGCAGGGCTGGGGAGGACGGCGTGGAAGTGCTGCTGGATCTGCTCGTCGCCGCGCCAACGATCGAAGAGCGCCGCGGCATCTTCATGGCGTTGACGGGAATGAAAGAAGGGACGGACCAGCTGGTGCACATGCTGGGACACCACCAGTGGTTCGTGGTCCGCAACGTCGCCGAGCTGGCGGGCGAGCTGGCGTTGGAGGACGCCGTGCCGGCGCTGGCGCAACAGCTCGATCACGATGACGAGCGGGTCCGGAAGGCGGTTGCCTTGGCGCTGGCCAAGATCGGCTCGAGCGGGGCGGCGGAGCCGCTGCGGCGGGCGTTGCGCGACAAGTCGCCGGAGGTGCGGATGCAGGCGGCGCTGGGCGTCGGTGGACGGAAGTCGAGCGCACTGGCGATGCCGCTCGTGGTCGCCATGGAAGAGGAGGAGGATGAGGGGGTCGAGCGCGAGCTGATGCTCGCGCTAGGACGGATCGGCAGCTCCGCCGCCGTGCAGGCGCTCATCAAGTTTGCGCAACCGGGCGGCCGTCTGTTCGGCCGCAAGCCGGCAGGGTTGCGGGCGACGGCCGTCGAAGCGTTGCGGCTGGCAGCTACGCCGGCGGCGGTTGGGACACTCGAGGGACTCACCGAGGACGGCGACAAACAGGTCCGTAGCGCTGCTCAATCCGCACTCGCCGATCTCAAACGCAAATAGGGCGTGATTGCTGCCTTATTGTCACTTGCAGATAGCAATAAAAACCGCATAACACAACGTCGAGTAATCTGACAGCAGCACGGCCGTATTTGATGCCGTGTGCAGCGCCTATGTCATTGTCGATAGGTGTCTTATCGCCTGTTTGCTGAATTGGGTGCAGTTCTTGCCCTCGTGGTGCGCGCTGTCTGTGTAGTCCGACCTCTTCGGTCAGGAGAGATCATGAAAGGCGTTCGTGTCACCCTAGCCGTCCTCGCCCTCTCGGCGATGCCCTTTGTGGCGCTCGCTGCGCAGGGACGTAGTGCGGACAACAAGTGCAAGAACACTCCGCAGGCTGGCCAGAACGGCAACAGCCAGCGTGGTGCTGCTGCGGTCGCAACGGCCCAGGCGAACAAGTGCCCGGCGCCCGTGCCGCCGCCTCCGGCTGCTGTGCCGCCTCCGGCTGTTGTGCCGCCTCCGGCTGTTGTGCCGCCTCCGGCTGAGCCGCCTCCGGCTGAGCCGCCTCCGGCTGTGCCGCCTCCGGCTGTTGTGCCGCCTCCGGCTGAGCCGCCTCCGGCTGTGCCGCCTCCGGCTGAGCCGCCTCCGGCTGTGCCGCCTCCGGCTGAGCCGCCGCCACCTCCGCCTTCGGAGCCGCCGACTGGGCCGAATCTGGCGATGGGCGTGGTGTTCGAGGACCTCGATGGCAACGGCGCCCAGGACGTTTACTCAGGCGAGATGGGTCTCGCGGGGTGGACCGTGCAGCTGGTGTGGAACGGCCAGGTTTGGGCGACCAGGACCTCGGATGCCGACGGCAATTTTTCCTTCACAGGCCTCGGCATGACGACGTACAGCGTGTGTCTCGTGGCCCAGGGCGGTTATGTGCAGACGCTGCCGGTCGGTTCTATGGCCGACGGCTGCAATGGTGCCGGTTACGCGTACACGTTCACCAATACGATCGGGACGCTGTGGCTCACCAATTTCGGCGAGATGTTGCCGTAGGTGTTGTAAGCTCCTGACCAACTCAGGGCCCCGGGCAGTTTGCCGGGGCCCTGTTCTTTCATCGCGGAATGAAATCCATCCCCGGCTCCAGCCGGCGCGCGAACGCCGCAATCAGGTCGGCGGCCCGATCGAGATCTACCAGCGCCACCATTTCATTGGGGCTGTGCATGTAGCGGTTGGGGACGCTCACCAGCCCCGTCGGGATGCCTCGCATCGCATTGTAGATGGCGTCCGCGTCCGTGCCCGTGTCACGCGGCGCCGCCTGGATCGTATATGCGATCTGCGCCTGCTCGGCGCACTCGACGAGCAGGTCGAACACCACGGCGCTCACCGACGAGCCCCGGGACAGCACGACGCCGCCGCCCAGCTTGTGATCGCCCGAGTGCTTTTTGTCGGCGCCGGGATAGTCGGTCGCATGCGTAACGTCGACCACGATCGCGACGTCCGGTTCGATGCCGACCGCGCTGGTCCGCGCGCCGCTGCCGGTCCAGGCGATTTCCTCGCGCGTCGAGGCGACGGCGAAGACGGCGGCATGTTTGGGCCGCTTCTCCGCCAGGCGGCGCAACGCTTCCGCTGCGACGTACGCGCCGATGCGGTTGTCGAGACTGCGCGACACGATGCGGCCGTTGGGGTACTCCTCGACCCGGCTGTCCAGCACCCCGGCGTCGCCGATGCGGACGCGCGCGGCCGCCTCGTCTCGATTCGCCGCGCCGATGTCGATCCATAAGTCGATCAGCTTCGTCACGCGGTCCAGCTCTTCCTTCTTCAGCTGGTGGATCGCTTTCTTCCCAACCACGCCGTGGACCGGGCCAGCGCGCGCGAGGATCAGGACGCGTTGGCCGACCAGCACTTGGGAATCCCAGCCCCCGATGCCGCTGAAGTAGAGGAAGCCATCCTCGTCGATGTGCGTGATCTGGATGCCGATCTCGTCGATGTGGCCGGCGAACATGACCCGCGGCTTCCCCTTGCCGTTCAGCGCGGCGACGGAGTTGCCGTGCACGTCGACACGCACGTCGTCCGCGAACCCGGCGACCTCGTCGCGCCAGGCCCGCCCGGGTGCCTGCTCAAAGCCCGACGGACCCGCCGTGTCGAGCAGCTTCTTCAGAAATCCCACGGTGTTGGTCATGCTGTCACTATAGTGTCGATATGGTGTCTATTGCTTCCGGAGCCCGGTCCGATAGAGGAGGAAACCCAAAATGACGAACATGATCAACGCGGCGATCGCCGACGTGGCGAACGCGCCCAGCGCGTGATACAGCCCCAGCTTCTCGGCGAGCCAATCGGCCGCCATGCCGCGCGTGCTGCCCCACCCGGCGATCGCCGCCACGGCGATCCCACAGATCGCGCCGCCGGCGATCAAGCCGCTCGCAAACAGCACGCCGGGTCCCGACTCGATCTCCGCCAGCGAGCGATTGTCCGAGCGGACCTTCCGCTCCACCAACCAGCGCACGATGCCCCCCGCGAACATGCCGGCGGACGTCGTCAGCGGGAGATAGACGCCGACCGCGACGGGCAGCGAGGACACGCCCATCAGCTCGATCGCAATCGTGAGGAACACGCCGATGAGCACCAGCCCCCAGGGGAGCTTGTGCGTGAGGATGCCGTCGGTGATCAACGCCATCAGCGTGGCCTTGGGCGAATCGAGGCGCTTCAGCTCGTGCCCGCGGTATTCGCGGATGCGCCCGCCGATGCCGGGATCCACGACGTAGCGAATCTCGTGCGACGTTGGCTCGACGAGGTATTTGCCGGGAGGCACACCCTGCGTCTCCACGTACACGCGAATCACCTGGAACGTGTTGGTTTCGATCGAGTCGGTGCCGCCGATGCCGAAGTGCGCCATCGTCTCGCTGTGCACGACGACGTTGCCGTCGGCACTCGCGCCACTCGCCGGGGCGACAAAGCCCGGCCGGCTCTCGGGGACTTCGTAACTGTACGCCTTGTTCAGGAAGGTGAGCGTCCAGCCGACGGCCAGCGCCGAGCCGATCGCGCCGATCAGAATCGCGATTTGCTGCCGTCTGGGCGTCGATCCCACCAGGAAGCCCGTCTTCAGGTCCTGGGAGGTATTGCCGCCGTTCGCCACCGCCACGGCAATCACGCAGGCGATCGAGATGGCGCGCACGCGGTCATCGATCTGGGTCCAGCCGAGCAGCAGGAAGATGAAGGAGATCGCGATCAGCGCCGCGATCGTCATGCCCGAAATGGGGTTCGCGGAGCTGCCGATCTGCCCGCAGATGCGCGACGAGACCGTCGTGAAGAAGAAGCCGAACAGGATGATCAGCACCGCGCCGAGCAGGTTCACGCCGATCTGGGGCAGGAAGGCGAGAATGATCGCGAGCACGACCGAGCCAAATACGGTGAGGCTGATGGGGAGGTCGTCGTCGGTGCGCAGCCTGGCCGCGACCGCCTGCCCGAGCCGGCTGGAGCGCATGTCGGCGAAGCCGGCCCGGAACGCTCCGACGATCGTCGGCAGCGAGCGAGCGAGCGCGATGATCCCGGCGCTGGCGACGGCGCCGGCGCCGATATAGAACACGAATGCGGCGCGAACCTCACCCGCGCTCATGTCGCGGATCAGCTTCGTCGTGCCGAACATCGGCTCCGTCATCGCGCTGCCGAATAGCTTGATGGCGGGCATCAGCACGACGTACGCCAGGCAGCCACCCGCGAACAGATAGCCGGCGATCCGCGGCCCGATGATATAGCCGACGCCCAGCAGCTCCGGACTCACCTCGACCCGTACCTCGGCGCTCTGATAGCTGCGCAGCACCTTCCCCGGCAATTCCTGCCACAACCTCATCGCGGTCATCAGGAACTTGTAGACGAACGCGATCCCGAACGCCTGGAACACGGTCTTGGCGTGAATGCCGCCGCGCTCGCCGGCGATCAGGACCTCGGCGCAGGCGGTGCCTTCGGGGTACGGGAGGTTGCCGTGCTCTTTGACGATCAGCGCGCGCCGCAACGGGATCATCATCAGCACGCCCATCAGGCCGCCGGCGATGGCCAGGATCGTCACGCGCGAGATGTCGAGATCGTAGCCCATCAACAAAATCGCGGGGATCGTGAAGACGACCCCCGCCGATACGGAATCCGCCGCCGATCCCGTGGTTTGGACGATGTTGTTTTCGAGGATTGTCGAGCGGCCCAGCCAGCGGAAGATCGTGATCGACAGTACGGCAATCGGAATGGATGCGCTGACGGTGAGACCGATCTTCAGCGCGAGATAGACGTTCGACGCGCCGAAGATGAGACCTAGTAAAACACCCAGGACGATCGCGCGCGGTGTGAGCTCGGCGGGCGCCAGCGTTGCGGGAATGTACGGTTCGTGCGGCGCGCCCGCGGGAGCCGGCTTTGGTACCGGATGCGCGGCTGGGATGCTCGTCATAGGCGGCTCAATCTGCGCTCATCATGGCGCGCGTGTCCAGCAGCGAACCTGCGCAGCCCCTCCCGGGTATGGAGGGCCCGATGACAACAACGATCGATCTCACGCTGCACGACCTGCGCGCTGCGCTGGCCGGTCTCTACGACATCGAGGCCCCGATCGCCCGCGGCGGGATGGCACTCGTCTATCTGGCGCGCGAACGACGACTCGACCGGCCGGTCGCGATCAAGGTGTTACCCCCCCATCTGGCCCGCCACGACGCGAGCCGCACGCGGTTTCTGCGCGAAGCGCGGACCGTGGCGCAGCTGACGCATCCCAACATCGTCCCGATCTTCACGGTGGACGAGATCGGGGGGTTCGTGTTCTTCGCGATGGCCTACGTCGCCGGGGAGACCCTGGCGCAGCGTGTCGCGCGCGGCCCGCTCGATCCGCACACGGCCGGCCGGCTGCTGTGCGACATCGGCGAGGCACTGGATTACGCGCACGCGCGCGGGATGGTGCATCGCGACGTGAAGCCCGACAACATCCTGATCGATGGCGCCACGGGACGCGCGCTGCTCTCCGACTTCGGGATCGCCCATGCCAGCCCGCCGTCGCGCTCGCCGGGACTGCTCGGGCGTCCGGCTGCGCCGCCTGGGCACGTGGTCGGCACGGCGCCGTTTATGAGTCCGGAACAGGCGAGTGGCGACCTCGTCGATGCGCGGAGCGATATTTACTCCCTCGGCGTAGTCGCCTACTACGCGCTTTCGGGCCGCCTCCCGTTCGAGGCGGACACCGACGAGGGGTTTCTGGCGCAGCACATCTCGGATGCTCCTCCCAAGATCGCCACGGTCGTGCCGCTGGTGCCGCCCCGCCTGGCGCAGATCGTGGACCGCTGCCTCGCGAAGGAGCCATGGGCACGCTACCCCGACGCGGCGGCGCTGGTGCGGGCGATCGCGGAAGCCGTGGCCCCTCCGGCAGTGCCGCTCGCCATCCGGGCGTTCCTGATGCGGAGCACGCACCTCGAGGCGCCGGCGCTGATCCACGCCTTCGTGACGGGCGTCGGGTTGCTGCCCGCGACTGTCGCCGTCTGGTTATCACCGGCGACGGCGGACGTACGCGCGGCTGCGACCGGAGTGCTTGCCGTGGCCCTCATGCTGCCGGTCGCCGTAGCGGTGGCGCGCGTGCGCCGTCTGCTCGCGGCAGGTCATGACCGTGACGAGCTCGTAGCGGCGCTGGCCGCGCGGCAGGCGCGGCGGCGAGAAGAGCTCGCCTTTGTCTACGGCCCCGGCCCCACCAGCTTCGAGCGCAGCATGGGATGGCTTGCGCGCCTCGCCTTGCTCGCCGGCATGGCGGGCGTTGCCGGGATGCTCGACTTGATCGAGGTGCCAGCGCTGATCGTGCCGTTCGTCCCTGTCATTGTCACCGCGGGCGCCGCGACGGCGATACTGGCAGCCATCCTGGCCCGTGCCCGCACCGAAAAGCGTACCGATCTGTTGGGTGAGCGGAGCCTGAGGTTTTGGCGCGGGCCGCTCGGCCGTGCGCTGTTTCGCACTGCGGAGCGGCGACACAAGCCGGGCCCGTCGGTCGTCACGGTGCTGGGTCGCTTGGAGACACCCGCCTGAGGAGAGAACGTTAGTTTAGGGGTGCCATGACGCATCCCGCTCCCGATCGGTTGTTTCTTGACTTTCAATCCGCCGTCGCCGGTCGGTACTCGCTGGAGCGTGAGCTGGGCCGCGGTGGCATGGGGGTCGTCTATCTCGCGCGCGAAGTGCGGCTCGATCGCCCCGTCGCGATCAAGTTATTGCCGCCGTCGAAGGCGTCCGACCCGCACTTGCGCGAGCGTTTCCTGCGCGAAGCGCGCACGGCCGCCAAGCTCTCCCATCCCAACGTCATCCCGATTCACGCCGTCGAAGAGATCGGCGGATTCGTGTTCTTCGCGATGGCTTACATCGAAGGAGAGACGCTCACCGAGCGGGTGCGGCGGCGCGGCCCATTGGCGCCGTCGGAGGCATCGCGCGTCCTGCGTGACGTCGCCTGGGCGCTCGCCTACGCGCATGGGCAGGGCGTCATCCACCGCGACGTGAAGCCGGATAACATCCTGCTCGAAAGCGGCGGTCGCGTGCTCGTCGCCGATTTCGGGATCGCCAGCGTCGTGGCCGGAGCGGGCGCGCTCACCACCGGCGAAGTCGTCGGGACGCCTGAATTCATGAGTCCCGAACAGGCACTCGGTGAAGCGGTGGATGCGCGCAGCGATCTCTACTCCCTCGGCATCGTCGGCTACTTCGCGTTCTCGGGCACGCTGCCGTTCGAGGGCGAGAAGGCGACGGAGGTGTTGGCGAAACAGGTGACGGAGCCCGCACCGCCGCTCGCGTCGGTTGCTCCCGCTGTGCCGCGCCGGATCGCGCAGGCGATCGACCGCTGCCTGTCGAAGGATCGTGACGACCGGCCTGAGGGGACTTCGGTTCTCGCCGATCAACTCACGCGCGCACTGGAGCAGCGCCGCGAGCTCCCGCTCGCGCTACGCGTGTTCGTGAAGCGCGGTGCCCGATTCGACGATGCCGGAGCGCTCCTCTACCCGTTCCTCCTGCTCGGGGCGGTCGTGGCGGCCTCGCCCATCCTTTCGGTCGCCCTGGGGTACGGTTTGTTCGCTGCGGGCATCACGCTGGTGCCTGCTGCCGTCCTCATTCAGCGCGCGCGGCGTTTGTTGAAGGCAGGGTTCGACCACGGTGACCTCGAGCTTGCATTCAAAGCCGAGCTGGATCGCGATCGCGAGGAACGCGCCGGTGGTCAGCGGCTCGGGCCGTCGTGGCTCGAACGAATCTTCAAGTCAATCGGGCTGGGTGGCTTCATCTCGGCCGGCCTGCACCTGTCGGTTGTCCCCCTCCTTGTGGGCGTGTTCGTCCCCGAGGCGGTGATGATCGGCTTCGCTGTCGGCATGTGGGGGATGACGGGGGCCTTGATCCTGTTGCAGCGGCGGCGCGACGTCGACACCGAGTTTTGGGGAAAGGTGTGGGCGGGCCGCATTGGTCGCTGGCTCTTCAAACTGGCCCGCGCCGTCACGCCGTCGCGCGCGCTACCGGCGTCGCTGACGCATCGGCCCACCGAGCTCGCGCTGGGCATGGCTGCCGAGCAGCTGTATGAGTCGCTGCCCAAAGAGACGCGCAACCAGCTCCGCGATCTGCCTGACGTGGTCCATCGACTCGAGCAGGATGCGCAGAAAATGCGGGCGCGGCTCGAGGAGCTGCAGGAGGCGTTGGCGGACGCGGACCAGCGCGTCAGTCCCGATCCGGCGATCGCGGCGCGGCACGACCGGATCGTCGCCGATCTCACCGCCGAGCGTGATCTCGTCCAACAACGGCTCAAAGACGCGGTCGCGGCACTCGAAACGATCCGCCTGAATCTGCTGCGACTGCATGCCGGCACCGGAACGGTCCAGAGTCTGACGACGGATCTCGGACTCGCGCGCGAGATCGCGGGCGAGATCGGGAGACACGTAGAGGGACTGCGTGAGGTTGAAGAAGCGCTCTAGTCGCGCACGCGCTGCAACCGCTCGACCGCCTGGTGCAGCATGTCTTCCGTCTTACAGAACGCGAAGCGCACCTGGGTACGGCCCAGTTCTGCGCGCGAATAGAAGCTGGAGGCCGGAACGGTCGCGACGCCGTGCTCGATCGTCAGCCATTTCGCGAATTCGTCGTCGGGCAGGTCCGATAGACCCGAAAAATCGGCCATCACGTAGTACGCGCCCTGCGGCGGCCGGCATTTGAACCCGGCTTTGACGAGTCCGGCGCAGAGGATGTCGCGCCGCCGCCGGTAGTCCCGCGCCAGACCGTCGTAATAGTCCTTGCCGAGTGTCTCCATGCCCACCGCGATTGCCTCCTGGAGCGGCGCCGGCGCACCCACCGTGAGAAAATCATGCACCTTGCGGATCGCGCCGGTGACATCGGGCGGCGACACGATCGTGCCGATCCGCCAGCCGGTGACACTGAACGTCTTCGACGCGCCGCTGATCGTGATCGTGCGATCGGCCATGCCCGGCAGCGTCGCGATCGGGATGTGCTCGCCCTCGTAATAGATGTGCTCGTAGATCTCATCGGTGACGGCAAACACGTCGTGGCGCTGGCAGAGCTCCGCGATCGCGGTCAGCTCGGCGCGCGTCAGCACGCGCCCAGTCGGATTGTTGGGCGTGCAGACGATGATCGCGCGCGTCCTGGTGGTGAACGCCTGCGCGAGCCGGTCCAGATCGAGCGGGGCGTCGACGGGCATCGGGACGAACACCGGCCTGGCGTCGCACAGGATCGCGTCGGGCCCGTAGTTCTCGTAAAACGGCTCGAAAATGACGACTTCGTCGCCGGGATCGATGATTCCCAGCAGCGCCGAGCCCATGGCCTCGGTGGCGCCGCAGGCCACTGTGACCTGCGTCATTGGATCGACGGGCAGACCGTACCAATCTTGGTACTTCGCGGCCAACGCGTTCCGCAGCCGGGCAGCACCCCAGGTGATGGCGTACTGGTTGACGTCATCGCGGATCGCGCGGGCCGCCGCGTCTTTTAGGACGTCAGGGCAGGGGAAGTTGGGGAAGCCCTGCGAGAGGTTGATGGCCCCGTGCTCGTTGGCGAGCCGGGTCATGCCGCGGATCACCGATTCGGTAAAGCCGTGCGTGCGGCGTGCGGTGCGAGTGCGCATGACGGCAAAAGATACCGCCTTGACCAGCCTTCCGGCTGGAGGTCAATTCGCTGCCTCTCGTGCGTGCCACCGGTGGGTTTTCCATGAAATGGGCGTCGCGGGTCCTGCTGACGGCGGGACTCGCCCTGACGCTCGCGACATGCCAGGACGGCACCGCGCCCCGGACGACGTTCGCGCCGCTCGCCGTGGCGCCGATTTTCCCCTCGGACGCGGCCCTCGCGTCCTTCGGGCTGGCGATCGACGGCGTGCGCTTCATCGTCGTGCGGCCGGCCACACCCCCCGATACGCTTGCCGATACGACAGTTGCGCTTCCTCCGGACGCCGAAACCCTCGATCTCGACCTGCGCGTCCCGCTGATCTCGTCGGCGGAGACGCTGTATGTCTCGATCGTGGCGATGGCGGGGGCGATCCCGCTCTTCACGGGCACGGCGCCGGTCGAAGTGCTGAGCGGCGTCACGCCGTCGACACCCACCGACATTCCGGTGCTGACCTACGTCGGGCCAGGGGCGGGCGTCGATAGCATCGTCGTCGTGCCCCGGCTGCCTTTCATCTTTTTCAACGACTCGCTGCGCTTCCAGGTGGAGGCGTTTCAGGCCGGCGTGCCGGTGTCGCAGGTCTATGTCTCCTGGACGACCAGCGACACGACGGTGGCTCGCGTGAACGGCAACGGCGTGTTGCGTGCGCCGGCACTGCGAAGGTCGCTGCGCGTGATCGCGCGGACGCCGGGCGGTCTCCGGGACTCGGTGACAGCCATCTTCCAGCCCGTTCCGTCGCGGCTGCTCGTGACGGGCGGCGGCGGCCAGAGTGGCACGGTCGGGTTGCCGCTAGGGCTGCCGCTGGAAGTTGAAGTGCGAGCGGCGGACAACTTGCCCGTCGCCGGCGTGGCCGTGCGGTTCCGGCCGTTGTTGGGCATTGGTGCCGTGAGCGATTCGGTGGTGCTGACCGATACGACAGGCCGCGCGCGCACGACGGCAACGCTGGGGACCGTGCTCGGGCCGCAGAGCTTCGAGGCGAGAGTCAACGGACTCAGCGGCAGCCCCGTGACGTTTTCCGTCACCGCGCTCGCAGGATCGGTGACCCAGCTCCTGGTTGTCGCGGGTGACGGGCAGCTCGCCACCGTGAACACCCTGTTGCCGATACTGCCCGCCGTGCGGCTGCGTGATGCACTGGGGAACCCCGTGTCGGGTGTGAGCGTGACGTTCGTCCCGACCGGCGGTGGCGTCACGGGCGGAAATCAGACTACCGACGCGACCGGCCTTGCCACCGTCGGCAGCTGGACTCTCGGGACGCTCGCGGGGGCGAATACACTCACCGCCACGGGCGCGGGACTCACTCACGTGTTCCACGCGAACGGTGTGGCGGGATCCGCGACCGCGCTGTTGCCGATCGCGGGCAACTTCCAGAGCGCCGTCGTGGGCGCAGCCGTGAGCAGTGCGCCAGCGGTGCGGGCGCAGGATCAGTTCGGCAATCCGGTTCCCGGTGCCTTGATCACGTTTGCCGTGAGCGGCGGCGGCGGCGGTGTCTCAGGGCCGACGCAGCTGACAAATGCTGCCGGCACCGCGACCGTGGGCGGCTGGACGCTCGGCACGGTTTCGGGAGCGAACGCGCTGACAGCGACGCTCGCGGGGCTCACGCCGGTCACATTCACGGCGACCGGCATCGTCGGGGCGGCGACTCAGGTCGTACAGATCGCCGGGGATGGTCAGGCGGCGATCGTGAATGCAATCCTGCCCACTGCGCCCGCGGTGCTCGTCCGCGACCAGTTCGACAATCCGGTGCCGAGCGTGCCAGTTCTCTTTGCCCCAACGTCGGGCGGCGGCAGCGTGACGGGTGCGTCAGCAGTGACCGACACTGCGGGCATCGCAAGAGTAGGAAGTTGGCAGCTCGGCACGCTCGTCGGGCAGAACACACTCACCGCGACGGCGAACGGGCTGACCGGCAGTCCGGTGCTGTTTACAGCGAACGGCACCCGTGATGTAAGCGGTGAGCACACCTCCCGTCGTGCGAGTGGCAGATCAGTACGGAAACCCAGTTCCTGGCTTCCCCGTGACGTTCAGCATCACCAGTCTGCTGGGTGGCATTTTGGCACCCAGCACGACTACGACCGACACCTTGGGCATCGCGCGAGTAACAGGTTGGACGCTCGGGGTCGGCCCGGGGCTGAATACCGTCGACGCCACGGGGGCTGGCCTCGCGGGCAGCCCGATGACGTTCAGCGCAAACGGCATCACGACGACTGCGACCAACATGGTGCTCAGTGCCGGCGACGGGCAGTCCGGCGTCGTGGGCACCGCCCTGGCCAGCGTCTATGCGGTTGCAGTCAAAAATGCTCTGGGCTTGCCGGTCCAAGGCGTACAGGTCCATTGGGCCGCGGGTCCGGCCGGCGGATCAATGAACCCGGCCACGTCCCTGACTGACGTGAACGGCATCGCGAGCTCGACACGCACGCTCGGGCCCACGGCGATAGTGCAGACCGCGACCGCGTCGGTCGGCGGCCTCACGGGCTCTCCCGTTACCTTCACCGCGACCGCATTGGCCGGCGCTGCGACGCAGCTCGTCAAGCAGTCAGTCGATCCGCAAACCGGGACGGTGGCGACTGCCGTTACCGTGCCGGTTGTGAAGGTGGCCGACCAATTTGGCAACGGCGTTGCCGGTGTCGTCGTGGATTTCGCCGCAACGGGCGGCGGCGTCGTCGGCGCGGCGAAGGACACGAGCGACGGCGCTGGGCTCACGAGCTCCGGTACCTGGACGCTTGGCAACGTGGTTGGGACAAACACGGTTACGGCGAGCTCGGGGACGTTGCCCGCGAAGACATTCGGCGCCACTAGCGTCGCCGCTCCGCCCGCGCGACTCGCGTTCCTCACGGAGCCCACGCGCGCCCTAGCAGGTGACAGCATCGAGCCGACTGTGCAGGTGGCGATCCAGGACCAGTACGGCAACCTCGCGCTCCCGGCGAAGGACATCGTGTCGCTGGGGCTCGGCGTGGTGCCGAACCCAGGCGCGAAGCTGGTGGGGACCGTCGATGTTGCGGCGATCAACGGCGTCGCGTCGTTCGGCAATCTGGCCATCGACTCCGCGGGGATCGGCTATACGATCGTGTCCACGTCCGGAACCCTGACCAGCGCCGAGAGCCAGCCGTTCGATATCGGCGGCGTGATCAAGGCGATTCCGGTGAC
>WNFX01000482.1_pt1 | contig 38440 bp, 37 predicted proteins | sample 5400111 | NCBI WGS metagenome assembly WNFX01 (sample SAMN13153363, study PRJNA577476) | soil metagenome | isolation source: 40 cm soil or saprolite under grassland replicate 1 | place: USA:California | collected 2016-06-15
ACCTCGCCGAGAAGACCGGGTCTTCAGCGTACCCGAAGGAGCTGCGAGCGCGGGCGAAGGTGAACGAAATGATGGACTGGATCAATACGCAGGTCTGCCGCGAATTCGCCTATGGACTGGTCTACCCTCAGATCTTCCCAACCCACAAGCGGCGCAGCGACGAGGCGCACGCAGGCACGATCGCCTGGGGCAAGGAAAAGGCCCAGGGATGGTTGAAGGTTCTCGATGAAAACCTGCTCGGACCGAAGAAGAAGTACCTGTGCGGCGAGCAGATCACGATCGCAGACTATTTCGGCGGTCCGTTCGTCGCTCTCGGCGAGATCCTGCGGTGCAACTACTCGGCCTATCCGAACGTCAACCGCTGGCTGGGTCGAATGAAAGCGCTGAAGAGCTGGGGCAAGGTGCACGAGGTCTTCTACGGATTCGCCGCTTCGCTCAAGGACAAGGCCTTCGAGTCCGTTTGAGACGCCCACGGCAGGCCCGCACCCGCTACCAGCGCTGGCGGTGCCGGTACCAGGGTTGATTCTTGGGTTTCTTCTTGTCCGGCTTCGCTTCCGGGGCTTCGTCGGGGGCTGGCTCCACGGAAGACGGCGGAGACGCGCGCTTCCGGGCACCCTCCTTCGATGCGGAGGGCTTCCTCGAAGCCTGCCCGGAGGGCTTTTCGGGAGCGCGATGCAACATTTTTTTTAGGTTGCTTAGGATCGATTTGGAAAACTTCTCAGCCATGACTGTCTCAGTAAAAGGTTGAGCGGCGCCATTCTATTACATCGGTTCGAGGCGCGGTCTTGACGGCTGCTATGGCTACCTACGCGATCGGCGATGTTCAGGGCAGTTTCGAAGAACTGCAGGCGCTGCTTGGCGCATTCGGGTTCGATCGTGCGAAAGATCGCTTGTGGTTCGTGGGCGACCTCGTCAACCGCGGCCCGGCCTCGCTCGCGACACTGCGCTTCGTGCGTGATCTCGGTGATGGCGCGGTGAGCGTGCTTGGCAACCACGATCTGCATTTGCTGGCGCTGGCCCAGGGTTCCGTCACAGCCCGCGAAGACGACACGCTAGGGGATGTGATCGCCGCGCCCGACCGCGACCGCTTGCTCGACTGGCTGCGGTGCCGGCCGATGGCGCACGTGGCCGCAAACTACGCTCTGGTCCACGCGGGGCTCCTGCCGCAATGGGACGTCGCCACGGCGATGGCACTTGCCGGAGAAGTCGAAGCAGAACTGCGCGGACCCCGTCACAAGGAATTTCTCGCGCAACTCTACGGCTCGCGCCCGGATCGATGGAACGACAAGCTACGCGGGATCGACCGGCTGCGCGTCATCGTCAACGCGATGACCCGTCTGCGTTTTTGCACTCCTGAAGGCGTCATGGAGTTCCACACGAAAGGCGAGGCGGCCGAAGCTCCCGCAGGCTACCTTCCGTGGTTCGAGGTGCCGGGCAGGAAAAGCGTCGATCACATCTTGGTGTGCGGGCACTGGTCGGCGCTCGGCTTGCGCATTGCACCCAACCTTCTCGCCCTCGACTCGGGTTGCGTCTGGGGCGGAAAGCTCAGCGCTGTTCGCCTGGAGGATCGGCGTTTGTACCAGGTGTCTTGCGCGAGGGATTCCGCGCGCGTGAAATCCCCTGCGGTCCGGGCACGCCCAGGGCCCGGGCGATAGCGGTCTCCGCTTTTTCTGCGAGCGAGCGCCGCGTCTGTGAGTGTACGGAAATCGGCGCGAGAAGATTGAACTCTGCGACCATGTGGCGCGTCGAGACGATGGTCCAGAGCGATTCGAGGAGCGAGGTATCGCCGACATAGCCGGCGGCGTCGGTGTGCCGGCCGGCCGCATCGAGATAGCGCAGCGCTACCGGCTGCAGCGTGGCCGAGGCGTCCAGCGCCGGCTGGAATAGCGCAGAGTGAAAGGGCTCGAGGCTTCGCCCGAAGGTCGTGACTCCCTCGGGACAGACTGCGACCAGTGTGCCGCGCCTGAGTTCAGCAGCAATTATCTGGCGTGCGCGTCGCGCCCCGGAGCGCTTGCCGCGCTCGATGTACAGGGTGCCGACTAGCGTGCACAACCAACCTAGCACGGGCCAGCTGCGAACCTCCGATTTTGCGATGAAAGTCGCAGGGAATCTCGCGTCGATGACGAAGACGTCGAGCCAGGAGATGTGATTGAGCACCAGCATGCAGCAACCGGGGAGTTCTTTCGGTGCGTTCTTTTCGCGCACAGACACTGAGAGGATGGAGAGCAGCGTTCTCGACCAACGGCGCTTTTGCGCTTGCTTTTGCGCTTCGGAAAGTTTCGGGTAGCGCAGCCACGCAATGGCGAGGCCGCGCACCAAATGAAGAGCGAGCCTTGCCAATCGGAACAGGCGCAGCGGAACCGGAGTGCGGTTGGCCGCCATCGGTCGAGTGATCCTCCAGTGAAACCAGGCGGCATTCTACCGGCTGCCGGGGCGGGACCGGAGCCGGTCCTCAAATGTCGGACCCGAAATTTCGACGGAACACGTTCTTGATTTCATCGAGGCTCGTGGAATGATTCTGGCCACCGCGCGATGCGATCTTGATTGAGCCCATCAAGGCTGCGAGTCTGCCGGTCTTCGGCCAGTCGAAGCCCGCGGCGAGACCGTAAAGAAGACCGGCGCGATACGCATCGCCACAACCCGTGGGATCCACCACTTCGGCTGCCCTGACGCAAGGGATCTCGATCCGTTGGCCGTTGGCGTAGATGATAGACCCCTCGGCGCCCCGGGTGAGAATGAGCGCCTTGAGCTTTTGCGCCATATCCCCGAGCTTGCGGCCGGTCCGCTCCTCGAGCATCCGGCCTTCGTAATCGTTGACGGCCACGTAGCTCGCTTGTTCCACGAACGCGAGCAGCTCCTCACCGGAAAACATCGGCAGTCCCTGGCCGGGGTCGAACATGAACGGAACGCCGAGCCCCGCGAGCTCGCGCGCGTGCTGCAGCATGCCTTCGCGTCCATCGGGTGCGATGATCGCGAGGTCCACGTCCAACTCCCCCGTAATGTTGTTCAGATGCGAGTGATTCATCGCCCCGGGATGAAAGGCGGTGATCTGATTGTCATCGAGGTCGGTCGTAATGAATGCCTGTGCGGTGAGGGTATTGGGCACTTGGCGCACGAAATCCAGCTTGATGCCGAGCCGCTCGAGCCGCTCAAAATACGGCAGGGAATCGTCTCCTACCGTACCCATGACCAGCGGGTCAGAACCCAGGAGCTTCAGGTTATAGGCGATGTTGCCGGCGCAGCCTCCGAACTCGCGCCGCAGCTCGGGAACGAGGAACGACACGTTCAAAATGTGGATCTGTTCGGGAAGGATGTGCTCCCGGAAACGGCCGCGGAACACCATGATGTTGTCGTACGCGATCGAGCCGCAGATCAGAGTGCGCATGGAATTTCCTACGAGTAAAACAAGTAGAGCCGATAGCCTATAGGCTTGAGTGCCGCGGCTTCGATGTAGACCCGAATCTGCAGCTCGCTCCCGGCAGCGAAGCCGGGCTCCGATCGCGTGCTCTGGGGTGCATAGTCCTTGGGTGTCAATACGCGCCGGGCGACGGTCTCGCCCTGGGTGCTGGTGAGGCTCAGCTCCAAAGCGGGGAACGCCTGGATGAAGCCCGCACGGTTCCGAAGCGTTGCCGTCAGCACCATCACGCTGGGATGAGCGGAGTCTGCCTGCAGGTCGGAAGACTCAATACTCAGCAACTCCGCGCGGCGCGGTAGCGGTACGTCGCACCCGAACTCGGCGCAGATGCGCTGGACGAGGGGCTTCGCCTCGGGAAGGAGCACCGCGATCTCGCCCCGGTACTGATAAGCCCCTTGCAGCGCAAGAGCGAGCAGTAGAAACACGCTCGCCAGCCACCACAGCCGGCCTGAACGGGGCCGCGACTGCGGCCCGAAGTCAAATGACACGCCCCTCTCGGTGTCGAGCAGGACCGCCATGCTGGCCGAGATCGGGGGACCTTGCGGGTCCTCCCGGCCGGGGCGGCTGGCGGGATCCGGGCTCAGCGCAGAAAGCGCATCGAAAAGAACCCCGCAACGCCCACAGCGGACTTGGCCCGCACGCGCACGAAGCTGTGGCTCGGTCACGCGAAACGCGGTGGCGCAAGCCGGGCAGCGCGTGATCATGCTCACAGCTTTACCCCCGAGAGGCACACCCAGCCATCTGCCTCAGCAGGCGGTGCGAACACGATCCAGGGTGAGTAACAGCTCTCGACTTCGCTTGCCTGATCCGACAGTATTCCCGAGAGCGCAATCTGTCCGCCGTGCCTGCATCGTGATGCGAGCATCGGAGCGAGCACCTTCAAGGGATTGGCGAGGATATTGGCGATCACGACGTCTGCGGTGAATGTAAGCGGCGCGCAACCTTCGAGGAATTCGCCAGCAACATCGTTGCGTCGGGCGTTGGCCCGGGCCGTCCGTACGGCGTCCGGATCGATGTCCACGCCGACTGCGCGGCGTGCGCCAAGCTTTAGGGCAGCAATCGTCAATATACCGGAACCGCAGCCGTAGTCGAGAACCGTCTCCCCGCCGGCAATGCTGCGCTCGAGCCACTGCAGGCACAGGCGCGTGCTCGGGTGGGCGCCGGTACCGAACGCGAGTCCAGGATCGAGCACAAGGTTGACCGCATCGGGCTCCGGCGGCACGCGCCAAGTCGGCACGATCCACAAGTGCTCCGACGCCCGGATCGGCCCAAACTGTTCCCTCGATTTCGCGACCCAATCCTCGTCGGGAACGCTACGCAGCTCATGAATCGGTACTGCGATACCGGCTAGATCGCACGCGCGCAGGAGCAATTGTTCGGGCTCGGGTTGGACCTTGCACAACGCGGTGAGTTTCACCCGGGCCCAGGACACGGACTCGCCCGATTCATCAAAGTGTGGCGTTTCCGCTGCAGGCTCCACTCTGCCGTCCTCGCAGCTGACTGACAGCGCGCCTGCAGCGAGCAGCGCGTCGGAGAGGGGGTCAAGCTCCTCCGCTTTCACTACGAGGACGAGCGTGGCAAACGTCACGCGTTCGACCCTCTACCTTGCCGCATCGCGCTTCTTTTGCTGGGCGAGCTTCTGCTCGAGGTAGTGGATGTTCACCCCTCCTTTTATCACGCGGTTGTCGAGCAGGAGTTCCTGATGCAGCGGGATATTGGTCTGGATGCCCTCGATCGCCATTTCGGAGAGCGCGATGCGCATCCGCCGGATCGCCTGGTCGCGGTTCTGCCCGTACGCGATGACTTTGCCGATCAACGAGTCGTAGTTGGGCGGCACCGTGTAGCCTTGGTAAATATGCGTATCGACCCGGATACCGGGTCCCCCTGGAGGGTGATAAGACGTAATGCGCCCGGGCGATGGCGTGAAACGGAATGGGTCCTCGGCATTGATGCGGCACTCTATCGCGTGGCCGCGAAGCTCGACGTCCTTCTGTCGCACGGAGAGGCGCTCGCCCGCCGCGACGCGGATTTGCTCCTGGACGATGTCGACCCCAGTGATCATTTCGGTCACCGGGTGCTCGACCTGGATGCGTGTGTTCATTTCGATGAAGTAGAACTCACCTTCCTCGTAGAGATACTCGAAAGTGCCAGCCCCTCGATAGCCGATCTTGCGGCAGGCCTCGATGCAGCGCTCGCCGATGCGCGCGCGCTGCTTCGACGTAAGCTCGGGTGCCGGGGCCTCCTCCATGATCTTCTGGTGCCGTCGCTGCATGGAGCAATCGCGCTCGCCGAGATAGACCGCGTTCCTGTGCCCGTCGGCGAGCACCTGCACCTCGATGTGTCGCGGGTTCTCGAGGTACTTTTCGAGATAGACGGTGGCGTTGCCGAAGGCCGCCCCGGCTTCCGCCCGCGTGACGCTTATTGCACTCTTGAGCGCGGCTTCGGTGTGCACGACGCGCATGCCTCGGCCTCCGCCCCCACCCGCTGCCTTTACGATGACCGGATAACCGATCTTTCTCGCGATCTTGAGCGCTTCCTCCGGGCCATCGGGCAGCGGACCATCCGAGCCGGGGACGCACGGCACTCCGGCTTTCTCCATGACTTGCTTTGCGTTTACTTTGTCGCCCATCAGCCGGATGGTCTCCGCTTGAGGACCGATGAAAATGAAGCCGCTCTTGTCCACGCGTTCGGCAAAATCCGGGTTTTCGGCGAGAAATCCGTAGCCGGGATGAATTGCCTCGGCGTCGGTCACCTCCGCGGCACTGATGATGGCCGGTATGTTGAGATAGCTCGCACTGGATGCCGCAGGTCCGATGCACACCGATTCGTCGGCGAGCTTCACGTACTTGGCCTCGCTGTCGGCCTCGGAATGAACGACCACGGTCTTGATGCCCATGTCTCGGCACGCGCGCTGGATGCGCAGGGCGATCTCTCCGCGATTGGCAATCAGAATTTTCTCGAACATGATTTGATGGGCGGCCTTTCAACCTCAGATATGGGGAATAGTAGGCGCGCCCGGGTATCTCCCCTTTTTGATACCCACAGTGCTAGCCGATCATCATCAAGGATTCGCCGTATTCGACCGGCTGACCGTTCTCGACCATGATCGCCTTGATCACCCCGTCCTTGTCGGCCTCGATTTCGTTCATCAGCTTCATCGCCTCGATGATGCAGATGGCCTGTCCCGCCTTGACCGTATCTCCGACCTCGACGAAAGGCTTTGCGCCGGGGGAACCCGACCGGTAGAAAGTGCCAACCATCGGGGACTTGACGATGTGCCCTTCGAGTGATGTCGGTGCCTCTCCTTGAGTGGAGGCAGGGGCGGAAGCCGCCGCAGCTGGCAAAACGGACACGGCTTGAGCTGCGGGCGGGCTCGCCGCCGGGGCGGAAGAGGAAAGGACAACGCCCTCCTTTCCGCCCGAACCGCCCTTCACGATCTTTACCTTCTCCTCACCCTCGGTGATCTCCAGTTCGGCGATTCCCGACTCTTCGACGAGGTCGATCAGTTTTTTTAATTTGCGCAAATCCATGCTGCCCTCCTTCCGGTCCGGACACGAACGCCCGTTTCCGCGAGGTTTCGGAGCTCTCGGAAACGACTCCGAAACAAGGTCTCAGTTTGAGTGCAAAGCGAACTGCAGCGCGAACTCGTACGCCCGGCTGCCTAGTCCGCAGATCGTACCCACGGCGAGGTCGGAAAAGTACGAATGGCGCCGGAATGGCTCCCTTGAGTAGATGTTCGACAGGTGCACCTCGAGAAACGGAATCGCGACCGCCGCCAGAGCGTCGCGTAAAGCCACGCTGGTATGAGTCAACCCGCCAGGATTGAGGATGATCCACGAAATCCGCTGCTTCTTGGCTCTGTGCACGCGTTCTATCAAGGCTCCCTCATGGTTGCTTTGAAAAGTCTCCAGGCCAGCGCTCTCGCGCTTCGCTATGCGACCGAGCCGCTCGTTGATGCTCGCAAGGGATTCCTTCCCATAGATGCCAGGCTCGCGGGTACCCAGCATGTCGAGATTGGGGCCGTGAATGATCAGGATTCTTTTTGGTATCCGCGAGCGTGCGCCCAATGCGCGTCCTGGCTTGGACATAAAGGAAGTTTGGGGCCGATGTCAGAAATTGTCCAGTGTTCGGCGCAGTTCGACCACAAATGAGAGGGGTCCACGTACCTGAACGCCAATGGATCACGGGCGAGAGATTGCGGGAGCGGCCAGGACCCCAGGGTAATAAGCCGTCCCACAGCCCGCAAGAACAATCAAGGTAGTTACGGTAAGATAACAGCAGGATATGTATATTTGGATGCTGTACGAGGCATGTTTTAGCCTGGAAAGAGCTCGCATTCAGCTAGGAGCAGGGCAATCTCCCGGTTTTTCTGGCGGCCAGGCCCCGGGGAACGTAGACAAACCCTTTAGTTGCCCCCGTGGGAGAGCAACTGTGCGACGGCTTGAATGCCGGCGCGCTCGATTGGGCGCCCAGCGAGGGTGGTCTTTAGAGTTCCGCGCTCTTCCTTCAAAGTGTAGATGGCCAGATTGACTGGCACGCCCTGCCAATCGAGCCTCAACACCGATACGGCGCGCGCTTGGTCGCCTGCGAAGTGGCGCTGGTCGGAGATATCGTAGGCGATATTGCGGCTCAAGAGGAAAAACTCCACGGCCTTGCCGTCATCAGTGAACAACTGCAAGTCGATATCGCTATATCGTCCGGCAGTGCCCTTTAGCACAGCACCGGCGAGGTAAGGGCGGAACTGCTCGAGCAAACGCATTGCCTCGAGCGCCCGCTCGCGCAAGTAGTGGATGCGCTCGCGCTGTTCCTCGCCTTGATAAAGCGACTGGTATGCCCGCAGCTCAACCTCGATCTCCTCGTTTTTCGGCAGGGCCCGAGTGTCCTCTGCCCCCAGCTGGCGCGCGGCTTTGCGTTTGGCGAGGGCAAAATCCTCGAGACCATCCTCGGCCATCATGCGTGCAGCGGCCGCGGCAATGCGCGTGCGCATCTGCTGCTGCTTGAACTTGCTTTCTTTCGGCATGGGGAAACAGGCGGGAGTCGGGGCATGATACCGCAGCCGGAAAACGCAGCGAAGTAGGCTAGAATTGTTCCCTTTTTTCGGCCGCGCGCCCTTCAATCTGTCCTGGCGTGCCCGTCTGCCCGTGCACATCCACATACTTGGCATCTGCGGCACTTTCATGGGCGGTATCGCCGTGATTGCCAAGGCTGCGGGCCACCGCGTCACCGGATGCGACGCCAATGTCTATCCGCCGATGAGCACGCAGCTTGAAGCGCAGGGCATCGAATTGACCGTAGGGTATGGTGCCGATCAAGCGGGCTTGAATCCTGATGTATGGGTGGTCGGGAATGTCGTGAGCCGGGGCAACCCGCTCATGGAGTCCATACTGAATCGGGGCGACCGCTACGCTTCCGGCCCGCAATGGCTCGCTGAAAATACCTTGCTCGGCAGGCGCGTGCTTGCAGTAGCGGGGACTCATGGAAAAACAACAACTTCCTCCATGCTTGCCTGGATTTTGGAGGATGCAGGGCAAGTTCCGGGGTTCCTCATTGGTGGCGTTCCGATCAACTTCGGCGTATCCGCTAGGCTGGGAACACGAGCCGATTTCGTGATCGAAGCCGATGAATACGATACGGCTTTCTTCGACAAGCGTTCCAAAATGATCCATTACCGGCCAAGACTCGCGGTTTTGAACAACATAGAGTTCGATCATGCCGATATCTTTCACGACCTTGCTGCGATTGAAACCCAATTTCACCATTTCGTCAGAACGATACCTGGATCCGGAAAATTGATAGTCAACGGTGCCGACCCGGTGATCGACCGTGTCCTGGCGCGCGGCTGCTGGAGCGCAGTGGAACGGTTTGGCGTGCGTGATGTCGGCTGGAGTGCAAGCGTGGTCGGGCCGGGGTGTTTTGAAGTCTTCAATCGAGGCAGGCTCGTTGGGCCCCTGCAACTGGACCTTCAGGGCGAGCACAACCTGCAGAACGCGATCGCCGCGATCGCCGCGGCGCAGGCTGCCGGCGTCGATCCGGCACGGGCCATCGAATCCCTTTCAGGGTTCAAGGGTATCCGGCGCCGCATGGAACTGCGGGGTACGGTCGCTGGCGTTGCCGTTTGGGATGATTTCGCCCATCACCCGACGGCGATCGCGACGACGGTTTCAGGCCTGCGAAACACGGTGGGGAGTGCGCGCATTTTGGCCGTTCTCGAGCCGCGATCCAGCACCATGAAGGCCGGTCTAATGAAAGACCGCCTGCCCGCGAGTCTCGAGCAGGCGGACAGGATTTTTTGCTTTAGCGCGAACCTCGGCTGGGATGTCGCAGCGGCGCTCGCGCCGCTCGGCGATCGCGCGCGCGTCGAGAGCGATCTGGAGCGACTTGTCGGGGCGATCGTTGCCGAGGCGCAGCCCGGCGATCAGGTGCTTGTCATGTCGAACGGGGAATTCGGGAGTATCCATGAGCGCTTGCTCGCTTCGCTCTCGATACGGGCGGCCCCGGCCACCGGCGCATGATCGTTTACCTCCACGGATTCAACAGTTCGCCGCAGTCGGGCAAAGCGCAGTATTTGAAGCGATACCTCGATGAGCGGGGCAAGGGAGCGGAGTTCGTCTGCCCGCAGTTGCCTCACCGACCGGATCTCGCATTGGCGGTCATCGAGGCCGAAATAGCGCAACAGCCCAAAAAAAAAATCACGCTAGTCGGGAGTTCTCTCGGCGGATTCTATGCGACCTGGCTTGCGGAGAAGCACAACGTGCGGGCAGTGCTGATCAATCCGGCGATCGATCCGCACGTGGGACTGCGTCCCTACCTCGGGCTGCAACAGGCCCTTCATGGGGGCGAGGGCTACGAACTCACCGAAGAGCACCTTTGCCAATGGAAGGAACTCTTCGTGAACAAAGTGCGCCCCGAGCGCTACCTGCTGCTCGTCGAAACCGGAGACGAAGTGCTCGACTACCGAGCAGCGGTGAGAAAATACAGAGGCGCGAAGCAGGTCGTGGTGCAAGGTGGAGACCACAGCCTTGCGAGCTTTCCCGAACAAATCCCACTGATACTGGAATTCGCCGGCATGAATTGACTACTGTTTCGCCTTCAGCACCTTCCAGACCGCCTTTCCTTCTTCGATTCCGTAGCGCGCTACGGCCTTTTCATCGAATCCAAACCCGAGCCCCGGGGTCTTCGGCAGAATCAGCATTCCGTCTCTTATCTTGAGCTGAGTATCGATGAGACGCCGAAAATTGAGCACTTGGTCATCGGGGAAGAACTCCACGTAGCGCGCGTTGGGTGTTGCCGCTACCAGCTGCGCGTGCAGGTCGTGAAACCAGTGCGGGCAGACGGTGACACCGTAGCTCGACGCGGTAGCGGCAATTCTTCTCCACTCTGTAATCCCGCCGCATACCAGAGCGTCAGTCTGCAGGATCTGTGCCGCTCCCTTATCGAGGATTTCCTTGAAATGCCAGCGCCCGCTGCCGATCTCGCCCGTGGCAACCGGGACACGAGTGAGTTTCGCCAGGCGCGCGTGGTTGTCGATGTCGTCGGGGAAAAACGGCTCCTCGATCCAATAAGGGTCGTAGAGTTCGAAGCGCTCCATATAACGCATCGCGGTGGGCAAATCGTGCCAGGCGTTGTTTGCGTCCAGCATCAGCTCGATGTCGGGCCCGATCGCGTCGCGCGCGGCCTTGACGCGCGCCTCCTCCTCTTTGGGGGAGAGCCGCCCCACTTTCATCTTCACGGCACGAAAACCGGCTTCTGCGTAGCCCGCCATTTCCTCGCCGAGCTTTTTCGGCGTCTTGCCGGGGAGGTAGTAGCCGCCGCTTGCATACGCTGGCACCGCCTCGTCCACTGCAGCGCCGAGATACTCGTAAAGCGGAAGTTTCGACGCGCGCGAATTCAGATCCCAAAGGGCACAGTCCAGGATCGAGATCCCGCGCATGACGCTGCCGGCGCGTCCGTGCAGCAACGTCTCCTCGAACATGCGCTGCCAAAGGCCTTCGACGAGCAGGCTCTCGCGGCCGAGCAGGCCCGGCGCAAGCAGCTCCTCCACGGCTTGCGCGACGAGCGTTCCCCCGGAGGAGCCTGCGTAGCAGAATCCGATGCCCTCGAGGCCCTCCGCGCTCAATTTGACCAGCCCGTAGTCGCGCGCCGAAACCGTGCGCGTAGCGAAGCTCGTGACCTTGTCCAGCGGGACCCGGACGGTGGCTATGGCAATCGATTCGATCTTTGCCATTGGCGAGCGGTTTGGCGCCTTTCGTCGGCGTAAACGGGAGCATTGCTGCGCTATAATTATCGCACTCATTGGGCCGGCGCGACGCGGCTCTTTCCCGTTTGGCTCCATCGTGAACGTTCTCTACGAAGACAGCGGTGCGTTCAAGGTCGCGACGGTGCTCGTCGACAGCGACAACACCCTCCAGGTCGAGGCACCGCATGGCAAGCGAGCCAAGATCAAATCCAAGGACGTGCTGCTGCGATTTCCGGAGCCTGGCGCAGGCGAGCTCCTCGCTCAAGCCGAGGCGTTGGCGGTCGGCATCGACGCGGATTTCCTGTGGCAGTGCTGCGGCGCCGAGGAATTCGGATTCACCGAGCTCGCGCACGAATATTGCGGCCGCGCGCCTTCGTCGGTGGAGGCAGCCGGTATTCTGGTGAAGCTGCACTCGTCGCCGATGTACTTCTACCGTAAGGGCAGGGGGCGGTATCGGGCTGCGCCGCCCGAGACGTTGCGCGCCGCTCTTGTCGGCATCGAGAGGAAGAAGCAGCAGCAAGCGCAGATTTCAGCGTGGGCCGAGCGGCTCGAGCGCGGCGCATTCCCGGAAGAGTTCCTGCCGTTCCGAGAACAACTCCTGTACAAGCCCGATCGTAACCGCGCGGAAACCAAGGCGCTGGAGGAGGCCTGCACAAGAACCGGCATGTCGCCGGCGAAGCTGCTGGGGCGATGCGGCGCGCTGCCGTCCAGCCACGACTACCACCTCAACCGATTTCTCTACGAATACTTTCCCAAGGGTACGGATTTCCCCTTGAAGTTCGAGATTGCCGAACTCGGGGCCTTGCCGGTCGCCGCAGCGGAGGCATTCAGCCTGGACGACATCGCTACGACGGAGATCGACGATGCGTTCTCGCTGGCCCCTCTTGCGGGCGGCCGCATTCGCGTCGGGATTCACATTGCCGCTCCGGCTCTCGGGTTCGCAGCCGGATCGGCGCTCGACGCCGTGGCGCGCGAGCGGCTCTCGACCGTCTACATGCCGGGCCGCAAGATAACCATGCTGCCGCCTGAAGCGATCGAGCGCTTCTCTCTTACCGAAGGAGCCGAGCGCCCGGCGTGTTCCCTCTATTTCGATCTACGCACAGACGATTTCGCTGTCGAATCTAACCACACGCGCGTCGAGCGAGTGCGCATTGCCGCGAACCTGCGCCATCAGGAGGTCGAGGAGCTCGATGCGGCCTTTCTTACCGGAGCGTCGTGCGAGGACATCCCCTATTCACGCGAACTGAACACGCTGTGGAAGTTTGCGGGCGTGCTCGAGCGGGGGCGCGGCAAATCCTCTTCGGGGCCTGAACGCTCTGACTACACCTTTCGCGTCGACGGCGACGGGGAAAACGTACGCATCAACATCATCGAGCGTCGTCGCGGTACGCCGCTCGATAAGTTGGTAGCTGAGCTGATGATCGCGGTAAACAGCACGTGGGGGAGGATGCTCGACGATCACGATGTCGCGGCAATCTACCGGGTGCAGTCGGCTGGCAAGGTCAGGATGACCACTTCGGCCATGGCGCACGCGGGCCTGGGAATCAGCCACTATGCCTGGACGAGCTCGCCCCTGCGCCGATACGTGGATCTGGTGAACCAGTGGCAGCTCCTCGCGCTCCTCGACGGGCAGGCGCCGCCGTTTTCGCGGAATGCGGACATCATGCTAGCTGCGGTGCATGATTTTGAAACGACATATGCCTCCTACGACGAATTCCAGCGGCGCATGGAGCATTACTGGTGCCTCAGGTGGCTGCTTCAGGAGGCGATCGATATTGCGGGGGCGGAAGTGGTGCGCGAAAATCTGGTCAAGTTCGACGGCTTACCCCTTTACGCCAAGGTGCCGTCGCTGCCTGAACTCGCTCCGGGTACCGGCGTCGAAATCGCAGTAACTGAAATCGACCTCATTGAAGTCGATCTCAAGTGCGTATTTCGCCGCCGCAAGGATATCGAGCAGCTCGGGCCGCATATGTGAGACAAAACTCGAAAAAGAGCCTAGAATTCCATGATTCAACAAGCTTTTAGGGGTCAGACAGTTGAGCATTTCTAACACCTTCGCGTGGCCGCAGCCGCTCGCCAGGCTGGATCCCGATTCGCGCGTGCTGGCGATGGCGCTGTCTATCTCGATCGTTCTCCACGCAATCGTGCTCTCGATCCATTTTAGGCTGCCCGACGCCCTACGCAAGCTCAGTCCATCACAGCTCGAAGTAGTGTTGGTGAACTCGAAAACCCGCTCGAGGCCGGCCCGCCCCGAAGTCCACGCCCAGTCCAACCTTGACGGAGGCGGCGATACTGATCTCGATCGTCGCGCGAAATCCCCCCTTCCGGTAACGCAGCCGACGGAGCCCGGCTCGGACTTGAAGCGGGCAACCCGCCGCGTGCAGGAGCTAGAGGCGCGCCAAAGACAATTGCTCGCACAGATGCAATCTCGGAAGAAGATCACATCGGCCGAGCCCGAACCGCAGGTCGAAACGAAGTCGCAGGTCTCCGGAGCGGATCTCGCCGAGAGCGCCTTGATCGTCGCCCGGATGGAAGCGCAAATCGCGCGCCAGATCGAGGAGTACAACAAGCGTCCGCGCAAGAGCTTCGTGGGCGCGCGTGCCGCGGAAGTTCGCTACGCACTTTATGTCGAGGACTGGCGCCAGAAGATCGAGCGCATCGGGAATCTCAACTATCCCGAGAGTGCGCGCGGCAGAATCTACGGCAGCCTCAGGCTCACCGTGTCGATAAACTCGGACGGTACGTTGGCGGCGATGGATCTCGAACGATCCTCCGGATATAAAATCCTCGATGCCGCCGCACAGCGCATCGTTCAACTGGCGGCGCCCTACGCCAAATTCCCCACCGACATTCGCAGGGAAACCGACATCCTGGTGATCACGCGCACCTGGCATTTCGCGCGTGGTGATAGGGTTTTCAGTGACTAGGAAGGAAGGGTCCTTTTTTGCAGCGCGAGCTGAGCGGTCCGGGTAGCGCAAAGCGCCTGCAGAATGAGGCTGCTCGTTTCATTGTGGAAGATGTTCTGCTATACCGCCGGGACGGCGGTCATCGGCCTTGCCGTCTACGAGTTCTGGTTCTTATCGCAGATCCTGTACTGGGTCGACCACAACCCAGCGACGACGCGAGTCATGGATGCGCGCCTGGAGACCTCGCGACCGGACAAGCCGAAGGCGCTCGAGCAGAAATGGATGGACTACGAGCGAATTTCGATCCACTTGAAGCGTGCCATCATAATCGCGGAGGACGCAAAGTTCGTCGATCACGAAGGCTTCGATTGGGAAGGCATTCAGCGCGCGATGGACAAGAACGTGCGCCGCGGAAGGTTCGTCGCCGGCGGCTCGACCATTACTCAACAGCTCGCAAAGAATCTGTTTCTTTCGGGCGAGCGAAGTCTGTTGCGGAAGGCGCAGGAAGCGATTCTTGCCGCGATGCTTGAAGCCGCCATGGACAAACGCCGTATTTTCGAAATCTATCTGAACGTCGCAGAATGGGGCGAAAACGTCTTCGGGGCCGAAGCGGCCGCGCGCCACTACTTCGGCGTGGACGCAGCCGGTCTGGAACCCGAGCAAGCTGCGCGCCTCGCTGCCATGCTTCCGCGCCCGCGCTACTACGACCGCAACCGCAGTTCACCCTATTTGGCGAGCTATAGCGAGAGCATATTGGCGCAGATGTCTGCCGCGCAGGTCCCCTAGTCTTCCCGTGACTACGATTGCTAGGACCGTTCGGCCGCGTGTCGGCCGCGCGGGACGTCGATCCCCGCCAGCAAGAGAAGGCCGGCAACGAAGAATCCGCCGGTCAGCAGCATGGCGAGGCGATGATTGCCATCGGTCATCCAGGTCACTGAGCCGTAGGTAATCGGCCCCAGAATCGAGGACAGCTTTACCGCCAGCCCCCAGAGCCCGAAAAACTCGGCGTGCCTGTCAACAGGGCTCAGGTAAGCAACGAGCGCCCGGCCGGCCGACTGCGAGGAGCCGAGGCACAGTCCCGCGAGATTGGCGGCCACCCAGAAAAGGCCCGACTCCGACGCTGACCAGGCTATCAGGGTCGTTGCGATCCACAGCACCAGAGTGAGAGCAATGGTCCGCACATGCCCGAGTCGATCCTGGATGTTGCCGAAGGCGAACGCGCCGATCGCGGCAGTCACGTTGACCACCAGGATCAGGGCGATCGTATCCTTCGTCGTGAAGCCGAGCGCCTGTTCGGCGTAAATCGCAGCCAGCGCGATGACCGTCTGGATTCCCGCTTGATAGAAGACGATGCATACCAGGAACCGAGCGAGGTCTCGATAGCGCGCGGCTTGGCGCAGCGTTTGCGCGAGGCGCGCAAAGGTCGCCCGCACCAGGTTTTCGCCGGCGGCGACCGGCGTCGGACGGGTGCGCTCCCTGAGCACCCAGAAAGTCGGCAGGCTCGCCAGAGCGAAGATCGCGGCAGTGATCAGCATTGTGACGGGCACAAATTGTTGCGGTTCGTGGCCGTGAGCCTGCGCCCAAGTGACATAGCCCAGGCAAAGACCGAGAGTCAAAAGCCCGCCCAGATAGCCCAGACTCCAGCCCCAACCCGATACCCGTCCCAGCGACTCGCCCTGGGCGAGTTCGGGCAAGAACGCTGCGATAAGGTTTTCCCCCGAGCCGAAGCAGAAGTTGGAAAACACGAGCAGCACTACCGCGATGGCGAGCGTTCCGGGCCCGGTGAACGCGAGCAAGGCGGTCGCAATCACGCAACCAGCCGTGGTGAGAACGAGCAGGCGCTTTTTTGCGGCACGCAAGTCGGCATAAGCTCCAAGAATCGGTCCCGTCAGCAGAATTACTGCGTACGAGACCGACAACGTCGCCGTCCACGCGAAGGTCGCCCAAGGCGCGTTGCCGGCGATCACGGAGACGAAATAAGCGTTGAAGACGGCGGTGACTACGACCGTGGTGTAACCCGAGTTGGCAAAGTCGTACATCGCCCAGGCTAGAATCTCCCTGGGGCGCACCTGGTCGGCAAAGTGATTTGAGGCCGTCACGTCGAGATTTTTCTATCGCCATCATACAGGCGGCTGCTAGAATCGCCGCAGCCGCGGGCGGCGCGTCGGGCGTTGTCCGCGGCAAACCCCGGGAGCCAATTCACGGCGAAGGGCCGGCTCGCATGATCGAAACCCTCAGCCCGAAGAAGGATCTCGAAGACCTCCAGGCCGACCTGCGTGAGGTTCAAGAGCTCCTGCGGCGGCACCGCCTGGTCGAGCACCTGGTGGAGCGTCAGGAAATGCCAAAGCACGAGCTGGTGGAATCTCTCGTGCACCGGCAGAACGTCGCCGAACTTCGCACGAAGCTCGACACCATGCATCCGGCCGACATCGCCTACGTGCTCGAATCGCTGCCGCTGGAGGAGCGGCTCGTCGTCTGGAACCTCGTCAAGGCGGAGCGCGACGGCGAAATCCTGCTTCAAGCCTCCGATGCGGTGCGCGAGACGCTCATCCGCGGCATGGATTTGCAGGAGCTCGTCGCTGCGGCCGAGCAGCTGGAGGCCGACGAGATCGCCGACCTCGCGCCGGACCTGCCCGAAGGGGTCATCCACGATGTGTTCCAGGCCTTGCCGGTCGAGGAGCGCGAGCAGTTGCGCTCAGCGATGTCGTACCCCGAGGACGCCGTCGGCGCCCTCATGGATTTCGACGTGGTCAGCGTGCGCGAGGACACCGCGATCGAGACCGTCACGCGCTATCTGCGGCGCTTCGACGTGCTGCCGCACCATACCGACCAGATCTTCGTCGTCGACCGGGACGAGCGCTTGAAGGGCGTGCTGCCGCTGTCCAAGCTGATCGTCTCCGAACTCGAGCACAATGTCGGAAAAGTCATGGTGAGCGACGTCGTCACGCTCCAATCCGGCGACAAGGCACAGGACGCCGCCAAGGCGTTCGAGCGGTATGACTTGGTTTCGGCACCGGTCGTGGACGAGCAGGGCAAACTCGTCGGCAGGGTGACGGTGGACAAGGTCGTCGACTTCATCCGCAGCAAGAGCGAGAGCGAGCTCCTCACGCAGGCCGGATTGCGCGAGGAGGAGGACGTTTTTTCCTCGGTCTGGGCGAGCGTGAAGAACCGCTGGTCGTGGCTGGCGATCAATCTAGTCACTGCTTTTTTCGCCTCACGCGTGATCGGCGCCTTCGAGCACTCGATCGAGAAACTGGTGGCGCTTGCCGCGTTGATGCCAATCGTGGCGGGCATCGGCGGTAATTCGGGCAACCAGACCATCACCTTGATCGTGCGCTCCATCGCGCTCGGGCAGTTGCAAAGGGAGCACGCGAAGAAGCTGCTCGCAAAGGAGCTGGGCGTTTCGCTTCTGAACGGCCTCATCTGGGGCAGCGCGCTCGGGCTGATTGCTTATTGGCTCTATCAGAAGGTGTCGCTCGGTCTGGTAATGACCGCCGCGATGACGCTGAACCTCGCTCTTTCCGCGACCGCCGGAGTGCTGATCCCGCTCACCATGATGCGCTTCGGGCGCGATCCTGCGCTCGGCTCCTCGGTCATGATCACGGCAATCACCGACAGCGGCGGGTTTTTTATCTTCCTCGGTTTGGCGACGCTTTTCCTGGTGTGACCGGCGCGTAGGCGAAACGCCCTGGACGCATGGGCCCGCTCTCTACTACATCGAACGGAACGCGGCGTCTGCCGCCGCAATCGTAGTTTCGATATCCGCTTCAGAGTGCTCAGCTGAGACGAAGCCCGCCTCGTATGCAGACGGCGCCAAGTACACGCCGCGCTCGAGCATGGCGTGGAAGAAGCGGTTGAACGCCACTGTGTCGCACTGCATGACCTCGGCATAGCTCGAAGGCGGCACGGCGCGAAAATACAGGCCGAACATGCCTCCCACGGACTGCGCCGCAAACGCGATGCCGCGCTTGCGCGCAGCCGAAGCCAAGCCCTCGCAGAAGGTGCGCGCCGTTCCGGCGAGGCGCTCATAGAAACCCGGCGCCTCGAGTTTTTTGAGGGTCGCAAGTCCTGCAGCTACCGCGAGCGGATTGCCCGAAAGCGTACCGGCTTGGTATACGGGCCCCAGCGGCGCGATTTTCTCCATGATGTCGCGGCGACCGCCGAATGCCCCAAGAGGCAGCCCTCCGCCGATTATCTTCCCTAGCGTGACGAGGTCGGCTTGCACTCCGTAGAGCTCCTGGGCACCTCGCAGGGCGACTCGAAAGCCCGTCATCACTTCATCGAAAATCAGCACCGCGCCATGCTGCGTGCAGAGCTCGCGCAGGCGCTCGAGGAACTCAGGCCGCGGCGCAATCAGATTCATGTTCCCGGCGACCGGCTCGACGATGACGCAGGCGATGGAATCTCCCAGCTCGTGAAACACAGCGCCCAGCCCTGCCACATCGTTGTAGTCAAGAACGAGCGTCTGCGCCGCGGTCTCGGGCGTGACGCCAGCCGAGCTCGGATTGCCCAGAGTGAGCGCTCCCGAGCCGGCCTTAACGAGCAGGCTGTCTCCATGGCCGTGATAGCAGCCCTCGAACTTAACGATGCAGCTACGGCCGCTGGCCCCGCGCGCGAGCCGTAGCGCCGACATGGTCGCCTCGGTTCCGGAGCTGACCAACCGCACCAATTCAAGCCCCGGTACGAGTCGAGCGAGCTGCTCGGCGATCTCGGTCTCGGCCTGGGTCGGGGCGCCGAAGGAAAGTCCGCGGCCCGCTGCCTCCTGGACTGCGGCGACGACGTCCCGGTCCGCGTGTCCGAGAATGAGCGGTCCCCATGAGCCGACATAATCGATGTACTCGCGACCGTCGGCGTCCCAAATGCGGCTGCCCTCGCCGCGCACGATGAAGCGGGGTGTGCCGCCGACGGCGCGAAACGCACGCACCGGGGAGTTGACCCCGCCCGGGATAGTTTTCTGGGCGCGTGTGAACAGCGATTCGTTCTTGCTCACGGGGTCTTCCGGTCGAACAGGTGACTGAAGCTTCGCGCGGCCGCCTCGATGTCGGGCGCGTCGAACAGCGCGCCGATCACGGCAACGGCGTCCGCCCCTGCCTCGATGACGGTACGGGCGTTTTCGGTCGTAATACCTCCGATCGCCACAACAGGCGAACCGAGACGCCCCTTCGCTTCGCGATAAAGTGAAAGCGGAGCACGCGTTGCTCCCGGTTTGGTTGCGGAAGGAAAAGCGCTGCCGAAGGCGACATAGTCTGCACCGGCTTCCCGCGCGGCGAGAGCGAGTTCAAGTCTGTCGTAGCAGGAAACCCCGAGCAGTCTGTCTTTACCCAGCTGCGCGCGCGCAGCCGCGATCGCGATATCCTCGCGGCCAACGTGCAGGCCGTCCGCGCCGATCGCCCTGGCCAGATCCAGGTCGTCGTTGATGATGAGCGGGATGCGCGCTTCGCGACAGAGTGCAAGCAGCGCCGCGCCCTGCTCGCGGCGCAGCGCTGCACTCGCGGATTTGTTGCGGTACTGCACGATGCGTGCTCCGCCGGCAAGCGCCCTGCTCACTTTGCGAGAGAGCAATCCGATATCGGGCTCATCGGGTGTCACGGCGTACAGACCGCGAAATCCCGCATGTAAAACCACCCGGTGCTCAGGCTTTGCCTGCGCCTGGCTCATCCATTTCCCGCGCCCAGAAAAACCGGTCCGGTATGTATTGACCCATGCCCGGACGAAACCCCGCGTTGAGCGTTTGCCACGTGTATTCCTGGGCTTCGCGCACCGCCTCGGGCAGCTCGAGACCGTTGGCGAGCGTCGCCGCGATCGCTGCGGCAAGCGTGCAACCCGATCCGTGATAACTCCCCGGCAGTCTTTCCCAGCTGTCCGAGCGCACCACGCCTTCCGGGCCGTAGAGCGTGTTCACGACTTGCGGCGTGTTCTCGTGCGTGCCGGTAATAAGCACATACTCGCAGCCCAAGCCGAGCAGCTTCTCCGCGGCGCCGGGGAGGGCAAGCTCATCATCGTCTTCGCCGTCGCCCTGAACGAGGCGTCGAGCTTCGCGGCTGTTGGGGGTGAGAATTGTGGTCTGGGGCAGAAGCAGCTCGCACATCGCCGCAATCATGTCTTCGGTCGCAAGTTCGTCGCCGCGCCCCGAGGCAAGCACCGGATCGAAGACAAGCGGCACGTCAGGGTAGTCGGACACGACCTCAGCGATCGCCGCGATGTTCTCGATGCTGCCGACCATTCCGACCTTGAACGCCGCGACCGGCATATCCTCGAGCACCAGGCGCGCCTGGTCTACCACCCACTCTGGATCGACGGCCTGCAGGTTCTCGACGCCGGCCGTGTCTTGCACAGTGATTGCCGTAATTACGGAGAGCGCGTGACAACCCATCGCGGCGAGCGTCAGCAGATCCGCCTGCACTCCCGCGCCACCGGTCGGATCTGCAGCGGAAAACGCAAGCACGATAGGGGGAAGGGTAGAGGAGGACATGGGCAGCGAAGAACCGGCGGTGGCTGGCAGGCGGCTCGTCGCTCAGGTTATGATTCGGGCCAAATTCATTGTAACCCATCCCAACCTAATGACGGAAAAGCAAGATTTCAAAACCTGGATGTGTTTGATCTGCGGCTTCGTCTATGACGAACAGGAAGGTCTCCCCGAGGAGGGACTTCCGCCCGGGACGCGTTGGGAGGACGTCCCGATGAATTGGACTTGTCCGGAATGCGGCGCCCGGAAGGAGGACTTCGAGATGATCGAACTTTGAATCCAGGCACGACCTCTGCTATATCCCTGGAGCATCCCATGAGTCGCGATCGGGTGAGGTGGCGATCCTGATAGCGCTTCTGAAATACGCAGCACAAGGCTTTGTTTTGACTGGATTTGGTTGTATAGTGTCAAAAGGTGTACGAGGCGCGGTCGAGCCCGCGCACCAGGGAGCCGACAAAACTGTCGGAACGCGAGAAACACAGGACGTTTGCGGGGGTGAAGGGCGTGAGCGAAACCGCGAATCTTGCCGGGGTCAAAGTGATGGTGATCGACGATTCGAACACGATTCGCCGCAGCGCGGAGATTTTCCTGGTTCAAGCCGGTTGCAAGGTGATCCTCGCCGAAGACGGTTTCGACGCGCTCGCCAAGATCACCGACCACCAGCCCGACATCATCTTTGTGGACATCATGATGCCTCGCCTGGACGGCTATCAGACCTGCGCGTTGATCAAGAAAAACACACACTTCGCCACCACGCCCGTGATCATGTTGTCTTCCAAGGACGGCCTGTTTGATCGGGCGCGCGGCCGAATGGTGGGCTCGGACGAATATCTGACCAAGCCATTCACGAAGGACAGTCTTTTGAAAACCATAGGGGCACACGCGCCCGTTCGTACCTGAGGAGATTGCCATGGCCGTAAAGAAGATCTTGATCGTGGATGATTCGCCGACCGACCGGCAGTTTTTCATGGAGACGCTGTCCAAGCAGGGGTACCAGGTCGTGACGGCGGAAAACGGCGATGAGGCAATCACCAAGTCGAAGTCGGAGAAGCCCGATCTCATCCTGATGGACGTGGTCATGCCGGGTACCAATGGCTTCCAGGCGACGCGTGCGATCACACGCGACGAGGCGACCAAGCACATCCCCGTGATCGTGGTCACGAGCAAGAACCAGGAAACCGATCGCGTCTGGGGGATGCGCCAGGGCGCGAAGGATTACCTGATGAAACCGATCGACGCCAAGGAGTTGATCGCGAAGGTCGCGGCGATCAAATAGGCGAGAGACCGTGGCAAAACAGATCAGCTTGCGTGAGTTCCAGCAGGGACTTGCCCAGAGGTTGCGGGAGGCTCAGACCGAAGCCGAGCCCACCTCGCGGCTGGGGGTGCAAGCGGGCAGCGCCAACTGGCTGCTCAAGCTCGACGATGCCGGGGAGATGCTTCCGCTGCCTGAGTTTTCCAGCGTTCCGCTGACCAAGACCTGGTATCTGGGCCTGGCGAACATCCGCGGGGTGCTCGCGAGCGTCGTGGATTTCGCCGCCTTCATGGGGGGAGAACACACCGTGCGTACGCCCGATTGCCGCTTGTTGCTGATCGCCGAACGCTTCCATTCGTTCAGTGGACTGATGATCAGCCGCATGCTCGGTCTAAAAAACGTGCAGACCATGCAGCCGGTAGAGAAGGCGACCGACCGGCCCTGGATCGGAGCCGCCTACCACGACGAGGATGGCCGCCTCTGGTACGAGTTGGACATGGGCGCGCTCGTGGCGCACGACGATTTTCTTCAGGTGGGCGCCTAGCGGCATCCACGCTAATCCGAACACAGGAGAGACCAATGGCATTTCTCAGATTTCCAGCCAAGACGGGAAGCAAGGGCGCGACGCCCACCACGCAGGCTCCGAGAGCAATTCCTCGGGCCGTGCCCAAGCCGGTGGCCAGGCCTGCACCAGGCCCGACAACCGTCACCGAAGGGTCGAAGCAGCGGACGGGCGGTCTCGGAACGGTCCGCGTCGGCCGGCAGTACACGATTCTCGGGACGATATTTGCGGTGCTCTTCGCTGCGGCCGCATTCACCGTGTTCAAGGACAACCGCGAAGCGACCTACGGCACGATCTACGTTTCCACTGCCGCACAGATGCGCATGCTGTCCCAACGCATCGCCAAGGCGGCGCAAACCGGGCTGATCGGCAGCCCCGAAGCGTTCAAGCAATTGCAGCAGTCTCGCGACGAATTCATCGCAGCGCTCAAGCTGCTCACGCAGGGCGGGCAGACGAGTGACGTATCCCTGCCACCGACGTCCGATGCGGTAAAACCGCAGCTCGATGCGTTGACCAAGGAATGGGAAAAGACCGACCGCAGCACGCAGCTCGTGCTCGCGCAAAGCAAGAACCTTGTCGGACTCGCCACGGCGGTGCGCCTGATCAACACCAATAATCCCCTACTGCTCGATCTTGCCGAGCAGGTTCAGGCGCTCAAACTGCAGTCCCAGGCCCCCGCGCGCGAGGTCTCCCTTTCGGGGCAGCTCGTGATGTTGACGCAGCGGCTCGCGCGGAACGCGAATGCCATGCTCGGTGCCGACGTGATCGACCCGGAAGTGGCGTTTCTGATGGGCAAGGACACCACCACCTTCCGCGAACTGTTGCAGGGCTTGTCGAAGGGCAGTGACGTGCTTCGCGTCACTGCAGCGAAGGACCCCGAGCAGCAGGCAAAGCTCGCGGAACTTGACAAGGCCTACCAGGAATTCCAGGGGGCGGTGGCCTCGATCCTCGGAAATCTGCAGTCGCTGGTGAATGCAAAGCAGGCCGGCCGCAAGGTCGTGGACGACTCCGAGCCGCTGCTCGCCGCGTCGCAAAAACTTGCTGACGCCTACGAGCAGGAACTCGGCGGGCGCACCACCAACTTCATCGTGCTCGGGTTCCTGATTCTCGCGGCCATCGCCGTGATCTCGCTGATCGTCTTGGTGTACTTGGGCGACACGCGCCGGCGCGCCGAAGCGGCCGAGCGCCAACGCGCCGAGACCGAGCGAACCAACCAGTCGAACCAGGACGCAATTCTGCGACTGATGAACGAAATGGGGAACCTCGCGGAAGGCGACCTCACCGTGAAGGCGACGGTGACCGAAGAGATCACCGGTGCCATCGCCGACTCGGTGAACTTCACCATCGACGAGCTGAGAACCCTCATCGGCCGGATCAACGCCGCCGCGGCACAGGTGACGAGCGCCACGGAGTCCGCGCAGCAGACCTCCGCGCAGCTGCTCGCCGCCGCCGAAAAACAATCCGTCGAGATTCGCCAGACGAGTGCCTCCGTTCTCAGCATGGCGAAGGCCATGAACGCGATGTCGGAGAGCGCTTCGCAGTCGGCGAGCGTGGCGCGTCAATCGCTCGCCGCCGCGCAAAAAGGCACGCAGGCGGTGCAGAACTCGATCTCGGGCATGAACGAAATCCGCGAGCAGATCCAGGAGACCTCCAAGCGCATCAAGCGACTGGGCGAATCCTCTCAGGAAATCGGCGAGATCGTGGAGCTGATTTCGGACATTACCGAGCAGACGAACGTTCTCGCGCTGAACGCCGCGATCCAGGCGGCTTCGGCGGGTGAAGCGGGGCGCGGCTTCACGGTGGTGGCCGAAGAAGTGCAGCGGCTTGCGGAGCGCTCAGCCGAGGCGACCAAGCAGATCGGTGCGATCGTCAAGACCATTCAGACGGACACGCAGGACGCGGTCTCCGCCATGGAGAAGAGCACGCAGGGTGTGGTCGAAGGCGCAAAGCTCTCGGACGCAGCGGGCCAGGCGCTTTCCGAGATCGGATCGGTGTCGCAGCAGCTCGCCCACCTCATTGAAGGCATTACGCTGACCACCGAACAGCAAGCGAGATCCGCAAACACCGTGGCGACCAGCATGCAGGACATTCTGAGCATCACTCAGCAGACCACTGAGGGCACCAAGCGCACGGCGGTGTCGATCGGCCAGCTCGCCGAGCTCGCCAAGGAGCTGAAAGGTTCGGTGTCGGGCTTCAAGATCGGTTGAGGCGGGAGAGCCGGGTCGGGGAGCAATGACTGCACGCGCCGATTTCGACGTCGGGCCGCTTTCCTGGGTCAAGGGCGAGATCGACCACGCTATCCAGCGCGCCCAGGAGGCGCTGCGCGCGTTCGCGGCGAACAGCGCGGACGCAGCGCAGCTAAAGTCGAGCCAATCGCACCTGCACCAGGCACACGGCGCGCTTTCGATCGTCGGTCTGGAAGGCATCACTCGCGTATCCGAGGAGCTCGAAGGCCTGCTCGACGGCATCGAAAAAGAGGCTTCCCTAAGGAAGAGCGAAGTCTTCCGGCTGGTCGAGCGCGCCCTCAACGGAATCCGCGCCTACCTCGACCAGCTCATGGCGGGTAACCCCAATCAGCCGCTCAGGCTCTATGCCCTGTACCGCGACGTCGTCACGGCGCGGGGCGGGCATGCCGATCCGACCGATCTCTACTATCCGAATCTCACTTTCCGCCCGCCCAAGCGCGACAGGCTTGCGGGCGCATTGAGGGCCGGCGAAACGGACAAATACCTGCGCGAGCAGCGCGGCCGCTACCAGCGCGGATTCCTCAAGTGGCTCAAGAACGATGCCAGCGGAGCGAAGGACATGCGCGCCGCCATAGAAGCGATCGAGGCGGCGCAGGGCCCCACCTCGCAGCGCGCTTTCTGGTGGGTGTCGGTCGCTTTCTTCGACGCCCTCGCGCACAAGGCGCTGCCCCAGGATCTCGACGCCAAACAGCTGTGCAACCGCATCGAGCAACAGATCAAGCGTCTGCTTGAAGGCACGCCGAGCGTCGCCGAGCGGCTGATGCGCGAAGTCCTCTACTACGTGGCTCGCGCCAAACCGGCGACCGCGCGCGTGCGCGAAGTTCAGGAAGCCTACCATCTGAGCCAGACCATCCCGGCGGCCGAGAGCGATGGCGACGCGGTCGAGGAAAGTCCGGCGCTGAAGTCGGCGCGCGAGCACCTCACTCATGCGAAGGATGCCTGGAACAAGTTCGCATCAGGCAATGCTCCGTCGCTGCTCGCCTTCCGCGACAGTGCGGCCGCGCTCAAGGATGACGCGGAGCAACTGGGTAACTCAGATCTCACTGCGCTCGCCGGTGAAGTCGTCGGGGTCGCCGCGTGGCTCACCTCGAACCGCGAAAACATGAGCGAGGGGGTCGCACTCGAAGTCGCGACGGCACTCCTCCTGCTCGAAAACGCGCTCGCCGGTCTCGCGCATCTCTCCAACGAGTTTGCCCAGCAGGCGCAACTTCTGCGTTCGCGCTTGGAAGATTGCATGCTCGGCAAGCTCCGCCGCGGCGCACCGGAGATCCCCTTGCTCGACGAGATGTCGCGCAAGGCGCAGGAACGGCTGCTCATGAACCAGGTTGTGTCGGAAATGCGCGCCAACCTGCGCACGATCGAGCAGGTTCTGGACGCCTTCTTCCGTGACACAGCGAAACGCGATGAGCTCGCGTCGCTCGACAAGCCTGTGCACCAGCTGCTTGGGGCGCTCGAGATGCTGGGCGAGCAGCGCGCGCGCGATTCCCTGGCTGCGGCTGCGGAGGAGATCCGCCGCTTCTCCGGAGCGGCCCACAGCGCGAGTCCGCAGGATTTCGAGCGTATCGCCCAGACCCTCTCGGGCCTTGGTTTTTATATCGAGGGCCTGGCCCACGGCAAGATCGACTTTGAAGCCGCAATGCAGCCGATCGCGGCTGCAAGAAGAGAGGAAGCCGACGCGGCCCAACCGGTTGCCACCGTCGAGGCACAGGTCGCCGAGCAGCAGCGCGAGACGGCGAGCCTGTACGAGGAATGGAAGACCAAACCCGAAGATGGAGTCCTCCGGGCCGAACTGAAAAAAAGCCTCGCCGCCCTCCAGAAGGACGCGGGACTCATTGCCGACCAGAAGTTGGAAGATTCCGCAGGGAAGGCGCTCAAGGCGCTCGACAAGGCGAGCACCATGCCGCTTACGCCATTCCTCAAGGAGGCCATCGAGAAAATCACGGCGGCGGCGGCGCCCTCTCCATCTCCTGAAGCCGCCAAGCTCATCGACGCAAGCGCCGAGGCGATCGACGCCGAGCTGCTTGGGGTCTATCTGGAGGAGTCCGACGAGGTACTCGCAACGATCCGCGAACACCTCGATACGGTGCGCGAACAGCACGCCAACAAAGAAGCCCTCACGACGATCCGCCGCGGGTTCCACACCTTGAAGGGCAGTGGACGCATGGTCGGCCTCATGCGTCTCGGGGAAGCCGCCTGGGCGGTCGAGCAGACCATAAACGCGTGGGTGCAGGAGGAACGTGCCGCAACGCCGGCGCTACTGCAGCTGATCGGGCTGGCGCACGAATATTTTTGCGGCAACGTCAAGCGCCTCAAGGCGGGCGGGGTCTCGAGCGATGAGCGCTTGCTCGTCGCAGCCGCGGAGCGCGTGCGTCGCGGTGAAGCCACGGCGCAGGCATCCCACGAGGCGCCCGGAGCATCCACGGTCCCGGCGGCGGAACCTGCCGCGTCGGCAAGGGCCGAGTTCGCCCCCGCGGCCGCAGCCCTCGTCCCGGTTGCGCCGGCAGAACCCGAAGAGTTCGTCCAACTCGGCGAACACCGCGTCTCGACGACGCTCTTCGCCATTTTCAGCGGGGAGGCACGCGCGCACGTTATCGCGATCAGGGAAGAGCACGAGACCCTGCGCCAGCACGGCGTGGTCAGCGACGGCTTACTACGTGCGGTGCACACGCTCGCGGGCACTTCGGGGACGGTAAAGATCTCGGCCCTCTCGGATCTTGGCTATGCGTTGGAGAAGGCGCTGCAAAAACTCGCGACCAGCGAGCTTTCCGAGGACGAACAGTCGCTGGTCGGAGATGCGATCGACACGATCGAGGCAATGGTTGCGAGCGTAGTCGAATTGCGTGTGCCGCGAGCCGTCCCGAAGCTGGTCGCGCGGCTGGAGCGCATCGGGGAGGAGGCGGGCGTCTCTCAGGAATCGACGACGCACGAGGAAAGGGAACCGCCTTCTCAGTCCCCGCCGTCCCGCGAAGCGGAGAGGGGTGTGTCCGAGGAGCTCACCGAAACCGAGGAAGGCGACAGTACGCCGGATGAACTCGATCTGGACATTACGCTCGAGCGCCGCCAGCGGCGGCTCGACGACGACATCGATCCCGAGCTCTTGCAAATCTTCATCGACGAAGCCCAGGAGCTGGTTCCCTCGGTAGGCTCGGCCATGCGCGACTGGCGCGACAATCCGGACAATGCCGCGCTCGGGCAAGCGCTGCAACGCGTGCTGCATACCCTGAAGGGGAGCGCGCGCATGGCGGGAGCCATGGCGCTGGGCGAGCTGACGCATCACATGGAGACGCGCGTCGAGAACGCCATGTCGGTCAAGACGCTGCCGACGGCCCTGTTTGCGGAGTTGGAGACGTCGTGGGACCGCATGGGTATCTTGTACGAGCAGCTGCAGAAGCCCCGCGTGCCGGACGAAGGCCTGCCTGCCACGGCGGTGGCCTCGAAGCCGGCGGCCGTCGCCCTCGAGGCGCCCGAGGCGAGACCCGAGCCCGCGTCCCGGGCACCGGCGGCCGCGGCGAAGCCGGTACCGCTTGCCGAGCGCGAGTTGCAGCCCAAGGCGCTGTTGCGGGTGCGCGCGGACATCGTCGACCGCTTGGTCAACCAGGCGGGCGAAGTCGCCATCGCGCGCAGCCGGATCGAGGGCGAAATGCGCGCGCTCAAGGCGGCCATGCAGGAACTCACCGACAACGTCGCGCGGTTGCGCGCGCAGCTGCGCGAGATCGAAATCCAGGCCGACTCGCAGATGCAATCGCGCCTGGAACTCGCGAAGGAGTCCATGCGTGAATTCGACCCGCTCGAATTCGATCGCTTCACCCGTTTCCAGGAAGTGACGCGGCTGATGGCCGAGAGCGTCAGCGACGTCTCGACCGTGCACGGAAACCTCGCCAACGCAGTGGACGAAACCGAGAAGGCGCTGCTCGCGCAGGCGCGCCTCAACCGCGACCTGCAGCAGGACCTGATGCGCGTGCGCATGGTCCCGTTCGGGAGCCTCCAGGAACGCCTCTACCGCATCGTGCGCCAGACCGCGAAGGAAGTCGGAAAGCGCGCCAATCTGGATATCAAGGGCACCCAGGTCGAGCTCGACCGCTCGGTGCTCGAGCGCATCACCGGACCGTTCGAGCACCTGCTGCGCAACGCCGTCACCCACGGCATCGAGGCACCGGACAAACGCCGCGCCGCAGCCAAGCCGGAAATTGGCGAAATTCGCCTCGAGCTGAAGCAGGAAGGCAACGAAGTGCAGCTCTCGCTGTCCGATGACGGCGGAGGCCTCGCGATCGACCGGATCCGCGAAAAAGCGATCGAAAAGGGCCTCATTGGGCCCGGTACGACGCTCTCGGAGGCGGAGATAGCCGATTTCATTTTCCACGCGGGATTCTCCACCGCCACCGAGGTCTCGCAGGTGGCTGGGCGCGGCGTCGGCATGGACGTGGTGCGCAGCGAAGTCGCCGCCCTCGGCGGACGCGTGGAGATGCGCTTCACGAGGGGGCAGGGCACCCGCTTCACCATCTACCTGCCGCTTACCCTTGCCGTGACCCAGACCGTGCTGGTGCGCGCGGGCAGCAAGACCTACGCGATTCCCTCGGTGATGGTCGAGCAGGTGCAGCAATTGAGACAGGAGCAACTGATCTCCGCGTATGCGTCGCGCCAGACCGAATGGCAGGATCGGCGCTACCCGTTCCACTATCTGCCGCATCTCCTCGGGCTATCCGACGCGATCGCCGAACAGAAGCGCTTCTCCCCGACGCTGTACCTGCGCAGCGGCACCAACGCCATCGCGCTGCACGTGGACGAAATGGTCGGCAGCAACCAGGAAATCGTCGTGAAGTCGATCGGTCCGCAGCTGCAGCGGGTCGCGGGCATCACGGGTGCCACGGTGCTCGGCACGGGCGAGATCGTTCTCATCCTGAATCCGGTGCTGCTCGCGCTGAAGGAAGTGGCCGCTCGTCCGGCGATCGTTTATGAAGCCCCCAAACCGCAGGCGGCGGCCATCCAGCCCACGATCATGGTGGTCGACGATTCGCTCACGGTGCGCAAGGTCACCGGGCGGCTGCTCGAGCGCCACGGCTATCTCGTGGTGACGGCGCGCGACGGCGTCGAAGCGATGGAGAAGCTGCTCGAGGTCGTCCCCGACGTGATGCTGGTCGACATCGAGATGCCGCGCATGGACGGGTTCGATCTCACGCGCAATGTTCGAGCGGATAAGCGCCTCGCCCGGGTGCCGATAATCATGATCACCTCGCGCACCGCCGACAAGCACCAGAGCTACGCGAAAGAGATCGGCGTCAGCCACTTCCTCGGCAAGCCCTACCAGGAAGACGATCTCATCGCGAAAATTTCCGGGTTTCTCAAGGAACGGCGGGCCGCCGCCTGAAAATCCCGCGCGCGCACGACGCCTGGGCGCGGCGCAAAATTGTGCCTGACCCTCCCGAGGGATTACAATAGGAACTCGCCTCCATGGCCCAGGTCAATCTCACCAATCATTTCTTGATCGCCATGCCCAACATGGTCGATCCGTATTTTGCCCGCACCCTGACATTCATCTGCGAGCACAATGAACAGGGAGCGCTCGGCGTGGTGGTCAACCGCCCGATCGAGATGACGCTAGGAGCGCTGTTCGAGCGCCTGAGCCTGCGGCTGACTTCTCAGATCCTGCTAAACGAGCCGGTCTATTTCGGCGGGCCGGTGCAGACCGACCGCGGCTTTGTCCTGCACCAGCCTCTAGGCGAGTGGCAGTCCACTCTTGCGGTGCGCGGCAAGATGGGTCTCACCACCTCCAAGGATATTCTGGAAGCGGTGGGTCAGGGCGGAGGCCCGCACAAGCTCCTCGTCACGCTCGGGTACGCGGGCTGGGCGGCGGGGCAGCTCGAGAACGAAATCAAGCAAAACGCCTGGCTCACGGTCGAGGCCAAGGATGGGATCATTTTCGATACGCCGACGGAGGAACGGCTGCCCGCGGCGATGAAGCTGCTCGGCATCGACTTCGCCAGATTGTCCGAGGAGGCAGGGCACGCGTGAGCGAGGCGGCCGTGGCCCCGTTAAAGGTCTCCGGCCACACCGTACTTGCTTTCGATTTCGGCGCGCGCTGGATCGGCGTCGCGGTGGGTGACACCGAAACGCGACTTGCCAACCCCCTCGGAATGTTCGAGGCGGCAGGCGCGAGCCGGTGCATGGCGGAGGTCGAAACGCTCTTGCGCGAATGGCGGCCCGAACTGCTGGTGGTCGGACTGCCGCTCGCGATGGACGGCAGCGAGCACGAAATGACACGGCGCGCGCGGCGCTTCGCGCGTCGGCTGGAGGCGCGCTTCCGGCTTCCGGTAGAACTCACCGACGAGCGGCTTTCCTCGACCGCCGCCGAAGAAACGCTTCGCGAAAGCGGCCTCGGCGAGCGCAGGCGCAAGCAGACGGTCCACGCCCTCGCCGCTCAAATCATCCTGCAGAGTTATCTGGATGGATCTGCCCGACGCTGAAGCGCTGTGCGAGGAGCTCGCGCGGAAGCTCCGCGCCGGCGCCACCGAATCCACCGGGCTCGTCGGCATCCGTACGGGCGGCGCCTGGCTTGCCGAGCGTCTGCACCGGGAGCTGAAGCTTTCGACCCCGATGGGGGTGCTCGACATCTCCTTCTATCGCGACGATTTCGATGTCGCCGGACTCCACCACCAGGTGAAGCCCTCTCAGATCCCGTTCGACGTGAACGGCCGGCATATCGTGGTGATCGACGACGTTCTCTACACCGGGCGCACCGTGCGCGCTGCGATGAACGAGCTGTTCGACTATGGGCGCCCCGGAAAAATAGAGCTTGCGGTGCTGGTCGACCGCGGCGAACGGCAGCTGCCGATCGCGGCGCAGTACGTCGGCGCCACGCTTTCGGTGCCTGCAGGCAAACTTCTGCGCCTGGCGCGCGACGAGCGCGGCAAATTCTTCTTGCGACTCTCCGATGCGAGACCCGCAGCTTAACGGCGACGGAAAGCTCCAGCACCTGCTCACGATCGAGGGGCTCCCGCGCGAGGTCCTCGTGCACATCCTGGACACGGCCGCGTCCTTCATCGGTGTGACCGAGCGCGAGGTGAAGAAGGTGCCGCTCCTGCGCGGCAAGTCGGTGTTCAACCTGTTCTTCGAAGCCTCGACGCGCACGCGTACCACCTTCGAGATCGCCGCGAAGCGCCTGTCCGCCGACGTCATCAACCTGAACATCACCGTGTCGTCTTCGACCAAAGGCGAGACGCTGCTCGACACAGTCGACAACCTTTCCGCGATGCACGCGGACATGTTCGTCGTGCGGCATTCCTCCAGCGGGGCCGCCCACCTGATCGCGAACCACGTCGCCTCGCATGTCCACGTGATCAATGCCGGCGACGGCCGCCATGCGCACCCGACGCAGGGACTGCTCGACATCTACACCATCCGCCACTACAAGAAGGACTTCACCGGGCTCTCGGTCGCCATCGTCGGAGACGTGCTGCATTCGCGCGTCGCGCGCTCGCTGATCCACGCGCTCACCACCCTCGGCGCACCCGACGTCCGCGTGATCGGCCCGAGGACCTTGCTGCCCACCGGAGTGGAGCAACTCGGCGTCTCCGTGCATCACGACATGCGCGAGGGGCTCGCAGGTTGCGACGTCGTGGTGATGCTGCGCCTGCAAAACGAGCGCATGAAGGGGCCGCTGCTGCCTTCCGCCCAGGAGTTCTTCAAGTCCTACGGCTTGACGCCGCAGAAGCTCGCCCTCGCCAAGCCCGACGCCATCGTCATGCACCCGGGGCCGATGAACCGGGGCGTCGAGATCGATTCTTCGGTCGCCGACGGCCCGCACTCGGTGATCCTGCCGCAGGTCACCTTCGGCATCGCCGTGCGCATGGCGGTGATGAGCATCCTCGCCGGAAACTGACCATGACGAGACCCAAGCTGCCCGCCCTCGATGCCGCGCAAGTGCCCGAGCAGTCGACCACCGGCTACCCTGAGCCGTACAAAGCCCGAGTCGCGGGCCGACACAAGCGGCGCCTCGGTGATGCGGCCGGGCTGAAAAACTTCGGCGTCAACCTCACGCGCCTTGAGCCGGGCGCCGAGTCCTCGATGCGGCACTGGCACTCCAAGCAGGATGAGTTCATCTACGTGCTCGAGGGCGAGGTCACACTGGTCACCGATGCCGGGAGACAGAAGATCAAGCCCGGCATGGCGGCAGGATTTCCCGCAGGCAAGCCCGACGCACATCAGCTCGTCAACGAGACGAAGAAGCCCGTGCTCTACCTAGAGATCGGCGATCGCACGCCAGGGGACGGAGCCACCTACGCCGACGTGGACATGGCGGCGCGCGTGGTAGACGGGAAATGGGTCTTCACGCACAAGGACGGAAACCCCTACAAGTGAGCAAGGTCCACATCAAGAACGGTCGCCTGATCGATCCGAAAAACAGGGTCGATGCGACGGAGGACGTCTTCATCGCGGACGGAAAAATCGCGGCACTCGGCAAGGCCCCGGCGGGATTTCGCGCCGAGCGCACGATAGCCGCAGATGGGCTTGTGGTCTGCCCGGGCCTGATCGACATCTCGGCGCGGCTGCGCGAACCGGGCTTCGAATACAAGGCGACGCTCGCATCGGAAATGCAGGCCGCTGTCGCGGGCGGCGTCACGAGCCTCGCCTGTCCTCCCGACACCGATCCGCCGCTCGATGAGCCGGGCTTGGTGGAAATGCTCAAGCACCGAGCGAAAAGTCTGAACCTCGCACACGTCTATCCGCTCGGTGCGCTCACCTGGAAGCTCGGCGGCGAGCGGCTCACCGAGATGGCGGTGCTGCGAGACGCAGGGTGCGTTGCGTTCTCCCACGCCGACACGCCTCTGGCCGACACGCAGATGCTGTGGCACGCGCTGCAGTACGCCGCCACTTTCGGCATCGCGGTGTGGCTACGGCCTCAGGACGGGTTTCTCGCGCGGGGCGGTGTGGCGCACGACGGGGAAGTCGCCACCCGGCTCGGCCTGCCGGGGATTCCGGCGTTCGCGGAGACGATCGCGCTCGGGACCATCCTGCAGCTCGTGCGTGCCACGCGCACCCGCGTCCATTTATGCCGCCTTTCCACGGCCGAGAGCGTCGCGATGCTGCGCGCGGCGAAGAAAGAGGGACTGCGCGTCAGTGGCGATGTGAGCGCCCATCACGCGCACCTCTCGGAGATCGATCTCGGCTACTTCGATTCCCACTGCAACGTGATCCCACCGTTCCGGTCCTTGCGCGACCGCGATGCGCTCCGGGCGGGCCTCGCCGACGGAACGATCGATGCGCTGTGCTCGGATCACGCGCCGGTGGACGAGGACGCGAAGCAGCTGCCTTTCGCCGAATCGGAACCGGGGGTGACAGGTCTGGAACTCCTGCTGCCGCTCACGCTGAAGTGGGCCGAGGAGATGCGCGTCGCCCTGCCCGAGGCGCTCGCAACGGTGACCTGCAAACCGGGGGCGATCTTGGGCGTGCCGGCGGGAGATCTTGCCGCCGGCAGGGACGCGGATATATGCGTGTTCGACCCGAACGCGCGCGTCAAGATCACTGCGGACTTCCTCAAGAGCCAGGGAAAGAACACGCCCTTCATCGGCTACGAGCTGCCAGGCCGGGTGCGCTATACCCTGGTCGGCGGGCAACTCGTCTACGAGGCTTAGTGGGAATCAAACCGGCGCTTGGACCAGCCGCGCGACCAGCGGCGCGAGGTTATCGAGCAGGATCAGCGCGACTTGCGCGAGGACCAGCACGAAGAGCGGGGACAGATCCACATTGCCGATCGGGGGGACGAAGCGCCGGAAGATCGCATAGAAGGGTCGGGTGAGCGCGTCCAGGACTGGTGCGATCGGCACGTGAGGATTGAACCAGCTGAACAGCACCTGAATAAGCACCACGCCGATCAGCAGGTAGAGGGAGGCTTGCAGCAGGCCGATCGCCGCCAATCCGAAGAGTAGGCCCGTGGCGGTCCCGGGGGCGCTCGCCAAGTTCGCGCCGCGCACCCACAGGAGCAGGGTCAACATGAACGCCTGCGCGAGCCAGGCGAGGAGGAAGGTCGCGAGATCGAATCCCATGAGACCGGGGATGACGCGCCGTGCCGGGAGCACGATCCAGTTGGTGAGGGCGGTGACGAGCTGGCCCACCGGGTTGCGAAACGGCGCCCGCAACGCCTGCATGTAAAAGCGCAAAAGCAGCGTATAGACGAGGACACCGAATGCGGTCTGGATCAGCAGGTGGGCGATCTGGCTGAACATCGCGTCCCCGGTTTCATTCCTTGCCCAGTTCCTCGCCCAGCTCCTTGCCGCGCTCGTTGGCGGCATGGATCGCGCGGATGATCGCTTCCTTCACCTCGTCCTTGGCCATGCTTGCGAGCGCCCGCTCGGTCGTGCCGCCCTTGGAGGTCACCCGTTCACGCAGTACGGCCACCGGATCGGGACTGCTCGAAGCAAGCCTAGCCGCGCCGGTGAAGGTGTTCAACACGAGCTGGTGCGCGATCTGCACCGGGAGTCCCAGCTCCCGCGCGGCGTCCTCGACTGCCTCGATGAAGTAGAAGACGTACGCGGGGCCGCTCCCGGAGATCGCGGTCACCGCGTCCATCTGCGATTCGTCGGTGATCCAGACGGTGGCGCCGACCGCACCGAGGATGGTCTCCGTCTGCTCGCGGTCCTCGCGGGTGACCGCCTTGGAGAACGGGAAGAGGCCCGCGACCCCTTCGCCGATCATCGCCGGCGTATTGGGCATCGCCCGAACCAGGCGCGTGTGGCCCTTCAGCCACTTGGAGAGGTTGGCGAGGCGCACGCCCGCGGCGATGCTGATGACGAGATTGGCGTTGTCCGCAATCCCGGATTTGGCCGCCGCTTCGCGAAGATGCTGGGGTTTCACCGCGAACACCACGACGTCGTTTGCCCGCACCGCGTCCTTGGGTTTGTCGAAGCTGGTGACCCCATACTTGTCCACGAGCTTGCGGCGCGCCTCGGCGCTGATCTCGACCACGCGTATGTCCTGCAGCGGGAGGTCCTTGCGCAGCAATCCGCCGATGAGCGCGTCGGCCATGTTGCCGCCGCCGATGAACGTGATTCTCATGACAGGCTCAGTCTCGCCTTTCTCCAAATATCGCCGTACCCACCCGTACCAGGGTCGCGCCTTCGGCGATCGCCGCCTCGAGGTCCGCCGACATGCCCATCGAGAGCGTATCCATCGCAAAGCCGTCGCGGTTCAGTCGGTCGCGCAGCTCGCGCAGTTGCCCGAATCGCCGGCGCTGCAGTGCCTCGTCGGGCGTCGGCTCGGGCACCGCCATGAGACCGCGCAGCTTCAAGCGCGGCAACGCCGCCACCTGTTTGGCGAGCTGCACCGCTTCCGATGGGGCGACGCCGCTTTTGGTCGCCTCGCCCGACACGTTGACCTGGATGCAGACCTGCAGCTCGGTTCGCCCCGCGCCGCGCGCTTCGGCAAGCCGCGCGGCGATTTTCGCACGGTCGATCGAATGGACCCAGTCGAAGTGCTCGGCGATCGCGCGCGTCTTGTTGCTCTGGATCGGGCCGATGTAATGCCAAGTAAGCGCCAGCGCGGAGAGCTCGCGGATCTTTTCGACGCCTTCCTGAGCGTAGTTCTCGCCGAAATCGCGCAATCCCGCTTGCGCCGCCTCGCGCACGGCCTCCGGCGGAAACGTCTTGCTCACCGCGAGCAATCGCACCGATTGGGGGGGCCTGCCCGCCGCCCGGGTCGCGGATTCGATGCGCTGCCTCACGGCTTGCAAGTTCAAGGGTATTGAGGACATAATCAGCGCGGCGATACGAGCGCGGCGGACCTGAAAACTCTCGCTCTTTCATCTGCTTAGGCCCCTGCTTCGGATTGCGTCCGGGCCTCATCTTGAAGGGGATTATAGTGGATATCTCGGAACTCCTAGCCTTCGTCGTCAAGAACAAGGCATCCGACCTGCACCTGTCCTCGGGTCTGCCGCCCATGATTCGCGTGCACGGCGACATCCGCCGCATCAACCTGCCGGCGATGGAGCACAAGGATGTGCACGGGATGATCTACGACATCATGAACGACGGGCAGAGGAAGCACTACGAGGAGAACCTCGAGTGCGATTTCTCCTTCGCGATACCGGGCCTCGCGCGCTTTCGCGTCAACGCCTTCGTGCAGAACCGCGGGGCGGCGGCGGTGATGCGCACGATCCCCTCCAAGATCCTGTCGCTCGAGGAGCTGAGGACACCCAAGATCTTCACCGAGATCGTCGATCAGCCGCGCGGCATCGTTCTCGTGACCGGTCCGACGGGCTCGGGCAAGTCCACGACGCTCGCCGCAATGGTCAACCAGATCAACGACAACGAGCAGGGCCACATTCTCACCATCGAGGACCCGATCGAGTTCGTGCACGAGTCGAAGAAATGCCTGATCAACCAGCGCGAGGTTGGACCGCACACGCTGTCGTTCGCCAATGCCTTGCGCAGCGCCCTGCGCGAGGACCCGGACGTGATCCTGGTGGGCGAGATGCGCGATCTCGAGACCATCCGCCTGGCGCTGACCGGCGCCGAGACGGGGCACCTCGTGTTCGCCACGCTGCACACGAGTTCCGCGGCGAAAACCATCGACCGCATCGTGGACGTGTTTCCGGCGGCCGAGAAGGAGATGATCCGCGCGATGATCTCCGAGTCGATTCGCGCGATCGTCGCCCAGACGCTGTGCAAGACCAAGGACGGCGGAGGACGCGTCGCCGCGCACGAGATCATGATCGGCACGCCCGCGATCCGCAACCTCATCCGTGAGAACAAGGTTGCGCAGATGTACTCCGCCATCCAGACGGGGCAGCAGTTCGGCATGCAGACCCTCGACCAGAACCTGCAGGAACTGGTGCGGCGCAACGTCATCGCCGCGGCCGAGGCGCGCGGCAAGGCTGCCAACAAGGACAATTTCCCAGGCTGACGTGAGTCAGCCTGGACATTGCGGCGTAGGCTAACTTAGGCTAGCCGAAGTTAAGGGCTCGCAGGCGAGCCCGGCCGAAGCCACAATTTCCCGGGCTGACTTCCCGGCCCAAGGCTTCAGAAAGGCGAATATGGAACGCGAACAGGCAATGAAATTCATGTACGACCTGCTGCGCCTGATGGTGACGAGGAAAGCCTCGGACCTCTTCATCACCGTGGGCTTTCCCCCGGCGATCAAGGTCGACGGCAAGATGACGCCCGTCTCGAACCAGCCGCTCACCCCCGCGCACACCGTGGACCTCGCCCGCGCGATCATGAACGACAGGCAGGCCGCCGAGTTCGAATCGACCAAGGAGTGCAACTTCGCGATCAATCCTGCAGGCATAGGGCGGTTCCGCGTCAACGCCTTCGTCCAGCAGGCGAACGTCGGTATCGTGCTGCGGGTGATCACCACCGCCATACCC
>WNFX01000992.1_pt1 | contig 38414 bp, 33 predicted proteins | sample 5400111 | NCBI WGS metagenome assembly WNFX01 (sample SAMN13153363, study PRJNA577476) | soil metagenome | isolation source: 40 cm soil or saprolite under grassland replicate 1 | place: USA:California | collected 2016-06-15
GAGCCGCCGCCAAAACGAGGAATGGGCTTTTTCGCAAAAGGTTGCCTGATCCTCATCGCATTCGGGATCTTATTCGTCGTGGCAGGGGTCGGCGGAACTTATTGGAGTCTCCGTCACATCTATCTTTCCGATAAACCTGCACCGATCCCTCAAGCTTCTGCGTCCAGCGAAACCAGCGTCGGCACGCCCGGGGAAACAAGCGCCGCGGCACCTGGCGAAACAAGCGACACGGTTCGCGAACGCTTGGATACGATGAAGTCAGCGGCGCGCGCTCACGAGCGAACCGGAGTGGAGTTCACCGCCGGAGAGATCAATGCGCTGATCGCGGCCAATCGAAAATCAAGTGGGCTGGCCTTCGTTCGCATCGACGGGAATGTCGCGCAGGTCCAGTTGTCCATTCCGCTGGAAAGATTCGACGTTCCATTTCGAAATGCATTTGGTCTGGGCGATCGGTATTTGAACGCCACTGTCACGATTGTAGCGCCGCCGGGGACCAACGCGAGCAACGTGCAGCTAAGCGAAGTGACACTCAACGGCCACAGCTTTCCCACCGCTCTGCTAGACCGGCGATTACTCGGAGTCGAAAAATCGCTGCGAAGTTACGTGATCAAATATGCCGCCCAGTATGGAGTGACGGACGGAGAAATCAGAGACGGCAAAGTAATCTTGCACACCAGCGGCTACTGATTCTACTGCATAATTTCCGCGCAAAGATATTGAGCTGTCCATCTTCCTGCTTGCGCACCTCGGGTTCGCTGGCGCAGCTGCGCTTAGGGCTTGCTTGCGACGAGCTCGAAGCCGGCACTGATCCCGCTCTGGAATTCGTTAGGCAAGCTCTGCAACTCTTGGAAGACCGCCGGCACTTTTGAGCGATCGCTCCACAAATCCGCCCAATCCCGCAGCGTGGTTTGACCCACCGCTTCGTGCGCTTCCTTTCCGCAGCTCGCTCCGACCGATTCCAAAACCTGGCTGAGCAGGAATGCGAGCATGAATGGCACGGTAAAGTTTGGGCTCACGTGGCATTTTTCCACGTCGAAATCTTTGAACCAAGAGCGCACGCCATGTTCCGTCGCGTTGTAAAAATGAAATGGCGCTTCGTGGAGCGGTTGCAGGAAAGCTGTGTGGATCACCAGTGAACCGCCGTGTTTCAAGACACGCAAAATTTCGGCCGCAGCGCGGCGCGGATTCTCCAGATGTTCGAAAACGTTGATTGCCTTCGCGAAGAATCATTTCGTACTCAGCACCGAGTGGATTGCTCTTATGTTCGGCGGGAACAATCTGCACGGGCTCCGGCAAGAAGAGGGCGGTTTGATCGCGCATCTCAAAAGAGCCTGCGCAATTTTCGCACGTTAGCCGACCGCGCTCCAAATGAAGGGCGTGGCGGCATTGAGGGCAGGCCAGAATCGAAATTAGTCGCGGGTTCATCGCTAGAGGTTACGGCGTCTGGCCTTCGCCCAATATCAGAGCTTCGGAGATGATACTGCAAGACCGAAAGCGCCTTGCTTTTGCAGAGCACCTTTCAAACCTGATCGCAGATGCGGACTCCCTAAAATCATCTGCACGCTTGGAGCTGGCGACGGAGAGGAGCGAAATCTTGCGGGCTGATGTAGAGACCGAGCTTGGTTCCCCACCAATGCATCCCTTCACGAAGATTATCACTAGGGTTATTATCTTGACAGACTGTGCGTCGCAGGAGAGCCTAGCGGTTGATTACGTCATCCGACGTTTCAACTTATCTTCGGCCGGGCTGAAGAAGCCCGTGGGGCTGGATCTTCGGTGAGACACCGCTTAACGCGATCTCCAGATCCAACTGGAGCCCGGAGTCAAGCCGAAGAGAGGCTGCTGTTCAAACCGCCTCGCGAGGATGGTTCCTGGTTCCGCGCGGAACTGGGTTGCAGTTAATGCAGTTCAACAATCCAGCCTCCACAAAAAATGAAAACAAATCAATTACTTAAATCATCCCTCACGCATCTTTCTCTTGGGCTTCTTGCTTTCGGCGCCTTGCTCGCTACTGCGCTTTCAGCGAACGCCAGCGTGGTCAATTTTGCTTTGGGTGCTGATGACTATGGAACGCTCACAATCGGGGGGGTTACTCTATGCACTTACAACAATATCTCTGCCGCAGGCGGGTGCAATTCATCATTCGATATGCAACCCGGCGTTTGGTATGATATTGCCATCGACTACAAGAACCGCGCCGGTTCTGATGGAATGTCCCTGTCGTGGGATCAGCCGGGGCCAGCGAGCATAGGCTACGGCTTCAGCGGCTCTTTTCCGGGGTTGGTTCCGAAGGTCAACTTCAGGACGCTGGATGCTACCCAAACTAACTATGTCAGCGGCCTGCGCGGTGATTATTACGACCTGAGTGGCAATTTTCAGTCTACCGTAATCGGCGAAGGGCCGATCGACGCAATTAACAATGTGTACAACAATCAGGTCGTCGGCTCATGGAACGGTTATGGATATTTCAGCTTGTTCGAGGAGCGGCTGTCCGGGCAGGTCCAGCTAACTACCACGACTGCATCGCAGCTAAGCAATGTCAGTACTCGTGGCTTTGTTCAGACAGGCGACAACGTGATGATTGGTGGCTTCATTATTCAAGGGACCGGATTAGAGACGGTGATTGTGCGCGCCATAGGTCCTGAGCTCACTCCATTTGGGATTACCGATCCATTGGCTGATCCGACATTGGAACTGCACGACGGCACAGAGGCTCTGATTGCCTCTAATGATAACTGGCAGACTACGATAATCGGCGGGATTATCACCAGCGACCAGGTCAGAGCTATCCGGAACAGCGGGCATGCTCCGAGTCGGGCAAGCGAGTCTGCGATCATCGCGACCCTGCCACCGGGAAACTACACCGCAATCGTGCGTGGTAAGAACAACACCACGGGAGTTGCTTTAGTGGAAGTGTACGATCTGCAATAACATTGTCTTCTGAAAGCCAACTAAATGGAGCCAGTGGCTTCGGTGATTCCCCAAGGCACGGCGCGACGTTACAGACGAGGCAGGGGCCTAACAAACAGCAGCCATTAACAATCCAACCTCAACAAAAATGAAACCAGAAAATATGACAACTGTACACTTAAGAAAATTAATCGGCCGCTCGCCTCTGCGACGAGGTTTCGCTCTTATCCCGCTAGTGCTCGCCTGCTTTGCGCTAGCCCCGGCCCCGAAAGCTTTCGCGGTTACTCCGGCCCCGGACGGAGGCTATCCGAACTTCAATACCGCTGAAGGAACTAATGCCCTCTTCAGCCTCACCAACGGCGACCGCAATACGGCCAACGGTTTTGCTGCGCTCTATAGCAACACAGGCGGTTTCCAAAATACGGCCAACGGTGCTGCTGCGCTCCAGCACAACACAACCGGCAACTACAACACGGCCAACGGTGCTTTAGCGCTCTTTTACAACACAACCGGCAGCGAGAACACGGTCAACGGGGTTGATGCGCTCTTTTACAACACAACCGGCAGCGAGAACACGGCCAACGGTTATCAAGCGCTCTTTCACAACACCACCGGCCACCACAACACGGCCAACGGTTCATTCTCGCTTTACCTCAACACCGGCAACGACAACACGGCCAACGGGTCTGGTGCCCTCTCTGACAACAGCACCGGCAGCGAGAACACGGCCAACGGTTATCAAGCGCTCGGTTTCAACAGAACCGGCAGCGACAACACGGCCAACGGTGCTTATGCGCTCTTTTTCAACAGAACCGGCTACAACAACACGGCCAACGGTGTTGACGCGCTTCTTAACAACAGAAGCGGCAGGTCCAACACGGCCAACGGGTTTGATGCGCTCTATAACAACACAGGCGGCAGCTTCAACACGGCCGAGGGTTTCAACGCGCTCCTGAGCAACAATGGCTCAAATAACATCGGGTTGGGCTACAGTGCCGGCAGCAGTCTCACCACCGGCGGTGGCAATGTCTGTATCGGCTCCGGCATCTTCGGGGTTGCTGGCGAGAGCAACACCACGCGGATCAGAAATATTTACTCTTCTTTCGCGTCTGCCCGAGCAGTTTACGTTAATGCCGACAACAAGATCGGCACGCTTGTCTCCTCACGACGGTTCAAGGACGAGATCAAGCCCATGGACAAGGCCAGCGAAGCTATTCTGGCGCTGAAACCGGTCACCTTCCGTTACAAAAAGGAGATTGAACCCAATGGCGCCATCATGTTTGGACTCATCGCCGAGGAAGTGGAAAAGGTGGATCCCGAGCTGGTGACTCGCAATGACAAAGGCGAGGTCGAGACCGTGCGCTACGAGGCGGTGAACGCCATGTTGCTCAACGAATTCCTCAAAGAACACCGCACCGTACAAGAGTTAAAATCCACTTCTACAACACAGGAAGCGATGATCACACAACTAAAGTCGACCGTCGCGCAGCAACAGCAGGACTTTCAGTCCAGGCTCGCCGAGCAGCAGAAGCAAATCAAAGCGCTCGCTTCCGGCTTGGAGAAGGTAAACAATCAGCGTGAAATGAGCAAACCTGCGCCGCAAATGGTCAGCGGCAATCAGTAAAGGCTTCAGAATCCACCAATCAGTTAGTGCAGTTCAACAACCCAGCCTCTAAGAAAAAATAAATCAAAAAATATGACAACTCTACACTTAAGAAAATCAATCGCCGGTCGCCTTGGCAACTCGGCTTCCTTGATCCCGCTCCTGCTCGCCTGCCTTGCGCTTTTGCCGGCCCCGAATGCTTTCGGGGTTGTCCCGCCGCCGGATGGCGGCTACCCCGGCAGTAACACCGCTGAGGGAACCGACGCTCTCCTGAGCCTCACCAGCGGGGTCTGGAACACGGCCCTTGGGTTTCAAGCGCTCAATCACGACACTACCGGGGGCAACAATACGGCGACCGGTGTTCGGGCCCTCTTTAGCGACACCGGCGGCAGCTACAACAGCGCCGCTGGCATTTACGCGCTCTACGCCAATATCAACGGCTGGTAACAACAATGCCGTTGGCGCGTATGCGCTCGCCAACAACATTAGCGGCAATTCTAACACGGCCAATGGTTACGCTGCGCTCTACCGCAACACCACGGGCGACGCCAACACGGCCAACGGTGCGCATGCCCTCCTTGGCAACACCACCGGCGGCAGCAACACGGCTACCGGTGCTGCTGCGCTCACTAACAACACAACCGGCAATTCCAACACGGCCAACGGGGTTGACACGCTCGCGCTCAACACAACCGGCGGCGGCAACACGGCCAATGGTTCGGGTGCGCTCTTTAGCAACGCAACCGGCATCGAAAACACGGCTAATGGTGTGGACGCGCTCACTAGCAACACAATCGGCATCGAAAACACGGCTGATGGTGTGGACGCGCTCGTTAGCAACACAACCGGCCAGCAAAACACGGCTACCGGTTGGCAAGCGCTCCTTAGCAACACAACCGGCGTCGGCAACACAGCCAACGGTGGAAACGCGCTTGTTAGCAATACAACCGGCAGCGCCAACACGGCCAACGGTCAGCAAGCGTTCAATAACAACACGAGCGGCAGCGGCAATGTCGCCTTGGGCGTGGCAGCCGGGTCCAATGCAACAACAGGTGACAGTAACGTATATATCGGCGCAGGCATGATTGATGTAGCTGGCGAGAGCAACGCCTGCTACATCGCGAGCATCTTTGGGCAGACGTCTGCCAGTGGAATCCCGGTTCTAATTAATGCAAGCAATAAGCTCGGTACGACCACTTCCTCAAAGCGCTTTAAGGAAGGCATCAAACCAATGGACAAGGCCAGCGAAACCATCCTCGCGCTCAAACCGGTGACCTTCCGCTACAAGAAGGAAATAGATCCGGCAGGCACATCGCAGTTTGGTCTGGTGGCCGAGGAAGTGGAAAAGGTGAATCCTGACCTGGTAGTGCGCGACCGGGAAGGAAAACCCTACAGCGTGCGCTACGATCAGGTGAACGCGATGCTGCTCAACGAGTTCCTAAAAGAGCATCGCAAGAACGAGGAACAGGAAGCAACCATAGCCAAACAGCAGAAGCAGATTGAAGCTCTCACTATGGGCCTCCAGAAAGTGACCGACCAGCTCGAACTGAGCAAAGCCGCGCCGAGAACGGTTGGCAACAATCAGTAAAAGCAGGGACCTAACACATAGCGGCACTTACAATCAGCACCAGCGGCTACTAATTCTACCAGCGACGCGGGCATATGTAACGAACACGCGCGCGCTCACGGCCAGACCCACAGGGTTCCGGTTTTTGACTTGTGTGATAAGAATGGCCCACCTAAACTGGGCGGCTCTCCTGTGATGATCCGTTTTCCGTTCGGCAAGACTGGCTTTTTCGGTTGTCTGCTTGCGCTGTGGTTGGTTCCCGTCGCTTTGGGCCAGGCTATGCCGCGCAAGCCGTTCCCGAAAGAGCCGCTGGAGAAACTCGAGAACCCGCCTGCGCTTTATTGGGGAACGGGCGTTTCGTCGCGTATGGTCTCGCAGTACGAAATATTCACAAGTCATCAGGTGAACGTTAATGCCAGTGGGCAGAACGTCACCGGCGATGCGGCGAATGAGCCGTCGATCTGTGTCGATCCGATCAACGGCAACAAGATGTCGATTGGCTGGAGGCAGTTCGACAGCATAACTTCCAATTTCCGAAACGCTGGTTGGGCCTATACCAGCAACGGCGGTACGTCATGGAGGTTTCCTGGCGTTCTCGAAAATAATGTTTTCCGCAGTGATCCAGTGTTGAACGCGGATAGCACCGGAAAGTTTTTTTATCTCAGCCTGCTGGAAACGTTTTTCGACGACATGTGGCGCTCGCTAAACGGCGGCATGTCGTGGGCGAACATTGCGCCAGCACGGGGAGGCGACAAACAGTGGTTTACCATCGACAACACCAACAGCACCGGACATGGATTCCAATATCAATGCTGGAGCACTGACGGGAATAATTACGGCGGCCGACAATTTACCCGTTCCACGGATGGCGGATTCACGTGGCTCAACCCGATCAACATTCCTAATTCTCCCACTTGGGGAACGCTCGACGTGGACACAAACGGCAACCTATTTATTGCGGGCGTAAATCAAAGCACTGGCCAAATCTGGTGCATTCGCTCCAGCAACGCTAAGAACGGCGCCGTCACACCGAGCTTCGATCAAAGCACGCTGGTGAACCTTGGCGGCGACATAGATGTCGGCGAACCAATCAACCCCGTCGGCTTGGTCGGGCAACTTTATCTGGCGGTGGACCGTTCAGGCGCCAGCACGAATAACAACATTTACATGCTGGCGAGCGTCCTGCCCACTGGCTTTACTACCGGCAGCGACATCATGTTTGTGCGCAGCACCAACGGCGGACGAACCTTCAGCGCCCCGCACCGAATCAATGACGACCCTGTCAATCACGCGAAGTGGCACTGGTTCGGCGCGCTTTCCGTCGCGCCCAACGGTCGTCTCGATGTTATCTGGCTCGACACCCGCAACGCCGCCAACAACACCAATTCGCAGCTCTTCTATTCCTACAGCATGGACGGTGGCAACACTTGGGCGGCCAATGTCGCCGTGAGCAATTCGTTCAATCCGTTCCTCGGTTATCCGAACCAAAACAAGATGGGCGATTACATGTCCATCGTTTCAGATAACACCGGAGCTAATGTTGCATACTGCGCCACGTTCAATGGCGAACAGGATATTTATTACGCGCGAGTTGCCCCCGCGCCTGTACCAACGACGCTAGGCAACATTTCCACGCGTGCCTTTGTGCAGACGGGCGACAATGTCATGATCGGCGGCTTTATCATCACGGGCGTGGGGCAGAAGAAGGTGATCATTCGCGCGATCGGTCCCAGCCTGGTGAATTATGGCATTACCAATCCCCTGCAAAATCCGACACTGGAGCTGCACGATCACACCGGCGCGGTAATCGCTTCCAACGATAACTGGATGGATGCGCCCAACGAACAGGAGATCATCAATAGCGATTGGTCCCAGCCTGGTGAATTATGGCATTACCAATCCCCTGCAAAATCCGACACTGGAGCTGCACGATCACACCGGCGCGGTAATCGCTTCCAACGACAACTGGATCAATGCGCCCAATGAACAGGAGATCATCAATAGCGGACATGCCCCAAGCAATAACCTCGAATCGGCTATTCTGATGACGCTCGATCCCGGTGCTTACACCGCGATTGTGCGCGGCGTAAACACCGGGACCGGCGTGGCTCTCGTGGAGGTTTACGGGCTGCAATAGTCCAGGCCGTCACGGAAATGAGGGCAACCTCAGCAGCGAACGAAAGCGCTTTCGGAATTAGTCGCCTGATAAAACCATAAAAGCCAAGGCTTCGTGCAAGTCCCGTCTGAGTAATCCAATACTCCACGCCGCCCATGATGTGACCGCGGCGTCAAGTCTCTCCTGCCAGTGGGGAAACTTGCGCCGGCCGAGTGAAATTCGTAAATCAAGAGTGAACATGCCTAACGAGACCATCACGCGATTCGAAAAGCTCGCGCAGATGCACAAATGCACGATGCGTGCATCTCAATCGCGGGATGGATCTTTGTCGAGGGGAGCGATCCGGCAGCCTGTCGCGTCCGCGCGTGGCTCGAGGGCGCTCCCATCGGGGAAACCCGGCTTCTGTTTGCGCGTCCGGATGTGTCCGACTTTTTGTCTCTGCCCCACGATGTTCCTACTGCATTCCGTTTTCTAGCGCGCGCGGTTGCGTGCAACGAGGCGTCGCGCGACGCCACGATCCAACTGACCGCGTCGTGGAATGGCGATGCCGCCGAATATTTAATTGGAAAAGTGTCCGTGCACCTCGTTCCAGCTCTTCTCCAGAAACGCCACTTCGGTGAACTGGTTTTCCCAGCGCAAAGCAGATTGCTTCATCGGGAAAACATTTACGGCTCCGGCCCGCCGGTGCTGGAACCCGGGGTCCAGATGCTGCGTCTCATCCTCGATTATCTGTCGCCCGGCAGTTCCGTCCTTGACGTGGGATGCGGAGCAGGCGCCTACGCTCCAGCCCTGATCGCAGCGGGGCATCAATGGACCGGGGTGGAAGTGAATCCAGACTGCTTGCGATTGCTGGAGCAGCGCGGTTTGCCATTTCGCAGAACCGCACCGGGGACGGAGCGGTTTCCCTGCGCGGACGAGGAGTTCGATGAGGCAATCTGCATCGAGGTGCTTGAGCATATCGAGCATCCGGAGTCGTTTCTGGAAGAGATCTCGCGAATCGTTCGCCAGAGAGCGCTTTTCTCGGTGCCGAACATTGAGGTCATTCCCTATTTCAAGGATTGGGAAACTGTGCCCTGGCATATGCTGGAGGGCGACCACAAAAATTTTTTCACCCGCACCAGTCTCCGCGAACTGCTGACTCCCCATTTCTGGCACGTAGAGGTCTTCTCCTACAGTGAACATCCGTTGCGGACACGGGACGGGATCGCGCTTCACGCGCATCTGTGCGCGGTGGCGGATAAGCGGTAGCACGAGCGTCTCGCTTGTGACCGATAGCCTCGCCCGTCGGAGGCGCCACGAAGAGCCGCACACGTTGAAAAACAAAAAACCGCACCATGATGAGATCGACCCGCCCGGCGAGGCGATTATGCTGGAATGGTGGTCTGGCGTTTTGCAGCGGGACCCTTATTATAACCCAAGTCTTTCTCGCGAAGACGCCGATTTCTCTTTAGGCAAGCGAGACCACCGTTTGGATTAAAATGAGCAAGCACGAACAGAATCTCTGGCAGGGCATCGATGTCGGTGCGCAGAAAGCATTGAACACGCGCAATTACCGCACGGCATCATTCGCGCAGGAACTTTCGGAGCGAGGCGTGGATGCAAGCGAACTCGCCGCTGCGGACCGGAACAAGCGCGAGATAAAGAAGGCTTGGATTCCGGGAGTGGAAATTTTCTCGCGAAAGATTCACGCGCAACGTCACCGCGGATCTTTTGGCGAACTTGTCCGGCGAGACGAAGGCATTCTCGCGCAGATTGGCTTCTGGCCAAAGCAATGGTCGGCGGCGCGAATGTTTGCGCAGACGGCAAAAGGTTTTCACGTGCATCCGCCCAGCATTCCAGCGGACGCGACTGTAGCAGATTGGTTGCGTCGCTTGTTTATCGATGAGCGGGACAATTATTCGTTGCGCCGTTACGACGACGAGCAATGGGACGTGATGTTTTTTCTTCAGGGCCGCGCGGAGATGATTCTGTGCGATGTCCGTGCCGGATTTCCCAAGCGCATCATGCGTTTCTTTATCGATGGCGACAATCATCGCACTAACAACAACATCGGCGTGGTCGTTCCGCCGGGCGTGGCGCATGCCATTCGGGCGGAAGGCTCGGAAGACGTGATCATGGTTTACGGGACGAGCACGATTTTCCATCCCGAGTTCGAAGGACGAATCGCGAGCGAAATCGAAACCCCGCAGCTCCCGGAATCGTGGGAAACGTTTTTAAGAAGTGAGACGTGATAAGTGAGATGTGAGAGGCGCAGGCGAACGAGTCTTCACCAATCACTTTCTCGATGAAGCGAAGCTTCGATCCGGCTGTCTTGGAAATGATGGATCGGCCGCAACCGGTTTCTGCAGAGCTGGAGCGGGATCTGAAACGAATTCGGCAACTCAACCGCTGGTTTGGTAGCTATCGCCTGGTTTTCGGTTTTATGCGGCGCTGGATCAAGCCGGGTGACAAGGTGCGTATTGTCGATCTGGCTACCGGATCGGGCGATATTCCGCGGTTGATTGTTAGTTATGCACGAAAAATTGGCGCCAACGTAGAGATCGACGCGTTAGACCGGCAACCCGCCACACTGGAGATCGCGAGGAAATTGAGCGCTGGTTATCCGGAAATTTCCTACGTCAGCGCAAACATTCTGGAATGCGATCCGGCCAAAGCCTACGACATCGTGCTTTGCACACTCGTGCTTCACCATTTCAGCGATGAGGACGCCGTGTGTGTTCTCCGACGGTGCGCGGAGCTATCTCGAAAATTTGTCCTCGTTTCTGATTTGCGGCGCGGATTCCTTGCGACCGCCGGCGTTTATCTTTTGACTGCGCTGATTTTTCGCGAACCAATGACACGTTATGACGCGCGACTATCCGCCAAACGGGCATTTTCTTTTACAGAACTGGGTGACTTGGCGCGACGAGCTGGCTGGCAAGATTTCGGGCACAAAAAATTTCGGTTCGCGCGGCAAGCCATTTGGCTCGAATGAAATTCAACTTGGAGTGACATTGTCTGCGGCTTGGAATCGGCTGAACAATGCCTTGAAATTTCGCCTGCGAAGACGTAATCAAGTGAACCATAGAACCTGAAAGGCATTTATGCCGCTCTTGAAACCGGACCCGACGTTTTATCCGTCGCCGCGTTTGGCGATGGAAGCTCCGCCTGAAAAGCATGCGTTTGTAGCGGCGCTTAACGCGCCAGGCAGCAACCTCAACGACGCGCTTTTGGTTGTGGATATTGATCCCGGATCACCCACTTACGGCCAGCGCGTTGGGGAGGTTAAGATGCCAAAGTTTGGCGACGAGCTGCATCATTTCGGTTGGAATGCGTGCAGTTCGGCCCTTTGCCCGTACGCCCCGCATCCACACGTCGAGCGCCGTTACCTGGTTGTGCCTGGGCTGCGCTCATCTCGCATTCACATTATCGACACGAAGCCCAATCCGCGAAAACCGAAGATCGTTAAAGTGATCGAACCGGAAGAAGTCTTCTCGCGCGCTAATTATTCGCGTCCCCACACGATTCATTGCGGCCCGGAAGGCATTTACGTCAGCGCGTTCGGGGCGCCCAATGGTGACGGCCCAGGCGGCATTTTCATGCTCGATTGCGAAACGTTCGAGATTCTGGGCCAGTGGGAAATGGACCGTGGTCCGCAATTTCTTCATTACGATTTTTGGTGGCATCTGGGTTTCGACACGCTGCTGAGCAGCGAGTGGGGCACGCCGAACATGATTGAAAGCGGATTGCAGCCGGACCTGCTTCTGGCCAGCAAATACGGCCATCAGATGCATGTTTGGGATCTGCGCCGACGCCGCCATATCCAGGCGCTTGATTTGGGCAAACAGCAGCAAATGGTCCTCGAGATGCGTCCCGCACATAACCCGACCAAGGCGTACGGCTTTGTTGGAGTCGTGGTTTCGCTCAAGGATTTGTCCGCGTCGGTTTGGCTCTGGCACCGCAATAACGGGGAGTGGGATCTAAAGAAAGTGATCGAAATTCCCGCCGAACCGGCCGAGCCGGCGAAGCTACCGCCGATGCTCAAGGATTTTAAGGCAGTGCCGCCACTGGTGTCGGATATCAATTTGTCGCTCGACGATAAATTTCTGTACGTTTCGTGCTGGGGAACAGGGGAATTCTTGCAGTACGACGTGTCCGATCCATTCAGCCCGAAGAAGACCGGGTCGGTGCGCATCGGCGGGATTGTTAATCGAACGTCCCACCCGAAAAATCCGAACCAGCCGTTGGCTGGCGGACCGCAAATGGTGGAAGTGAGCCGCGACGGGAAACGAATCTATTTTACGAACTCGCTTTACGCCGCGTGGGACGAACAGTTCTATCCCGACGGCGTGGGCAGTTGGATGGTCAAGCTTGACGCGGGCCAGGAGGGTGGCATTGCGCTCGACGAAAGCTTTTTTGTCGAGAGCAGCGATTATCGGGTTCACCAGATCCGCCTCGAGGGCGGCGATTCATCGAGCGATTCCTATTGCTTTCCGTGAGTGAGATCTGGCCCTGGCTGACGCTGTTCGGCTTAGGCGCTTTTCATGGGATCAATCCGGCGATGGGATGGTTGTTTGCTGTTGGACTCGGATTGCAGGAACAGAAGCGCATAGCAGTCCTTTGCGCTCTGCCACCGATCGCTCTCGGGCACGCACTTTCCATCGGGATCATCATCGCGGCGGTTCTCCTGGCTCGGGTTACCGTGCCACCATTCGCTCTAAAAATTACTGCTGCCGCGATCCTATTTGCTTTTGGGTTTTATCGCCTCTTTCGCTCGCGTCACCCGAACTGGGTAGGCATGCGGGTTGGTTTCGGCGATTTAACTCTTTGGTCTTTTGTGATGGCATCGGCCCATGGCGCGGGTTTAATGCTAATCCCGTTATTTCTTAAATCAGCCCCACAGACGCTTGCGCAACACACGGGTCCAATGGCCCTACACATGCACCCGACCTGCGGCCTCGAATTCGCTAACTTCAACACTCCTTCGCTGCTGACGAGTTCAGTCGCCGTCCATACCTTGGGCTATCTTCTGGTAACTGGCTTGGTGGCGATGTTGGTTTACGAGAAGCTCGGTGTCGGAATGTTGCGCCGCGCTTGGTTCAACGTCGATTTGTTCTGGATGCTCGCGTTGATGGCCGCTGGTGTATTTATCCTCTTCCTTTGATTTGGGTCGTGTGCGGCCGAGATACATTTCGTGATTCGCGGATCGCAGGCGATTGGGTAATGCTGGCGGCGTGGAAATTCGCACCACCGTCGCCAGCGCCAGGTTACTGGCACAAAACAAACCTCGCGTGCTCGTTCCAACGATGGGGGCCTTGCACAAGGCGCATTTGCAGTTGATTCGGATAGCGCGTGAGCACGCCGGCCGCAATGGCGAAGTGGCGGTGAGCGTCTTTGTAAACCCGCTCCAATTCGAACCGGGAAGCGATTACCAACAATATCCGCGTCCGGAAAGAGCCGATGAAGGCTTTTGCCGGGACGCAGGAGTCGATCTTTTGTTTCGGCCGCCGGTCGGCGAAATGTATTTTGATGATCGCTCCACATTTGTGGAGGAAACTTCTTTGTCGAGTGTGCTTGAGGGCAAATCGCGCCCCGGACATTTCCGTGGTGTTTGCACGGTGGTCGCGAAGCTTTTCAATATTCTTGCGCCAGACACGGCGGTGTTTGGAGAAAAAGATTTTCAGCAGCTTGCGATTGTTCGCCGGATGGTGCGCGATTTGAATTTCAACATCGAAATCATCGCTGTGCCTACAATTCGCGAGGACGACGGGCTGGCATGCAGTTCGCGCAATCAATACTTGAACGTGGAGGAGCGAAAACAGGCGCCGGTTTTGCGAAAGGCCCTGATGAAAGGAGCCGCGATGGCGGGCGACGGCGAAAAGTCGGCTGCGCGAATTGTCTCCGCAGTTCGCGAGACAATCGAGCAGGCGGCGCTCGCCCGTATTGACTATGCCGATCTTGTTGACGCAGAGAATTTGCAGTCAATCGAAGTCGTCAGGCCAAATTCGCTGCTCGCGTTTGCAGTTTTTTTCGGCAAAACTCGTCTGATCGACAATATCCGCCTGCCATGAAGGAGTACGATTTCGTTGTGATCGGCAGCGGTATCGCCGGTCTCAGCTTTGCGTTGAAAGTAGCAAAGTATGGTTCGGTTGCCGTAATCACCAAACGCAAAGGGACCGACACTAATACGGCCTGGGCGCAAGGCGGAATCGCATGCGTGACCAGCGATGAAGATTCATTCGCGCTACACGTGCGCGACACGGTCGTGGCTGGCGCAGGCCTGTGTGACGAGGCGGTGGTGCGCACGGTTGTGACCGAAGGTCCGGAGCGCATCCGCGAACTGATGGAACTCGGGCTGCAGTTCGACGAGCGGGATGTTTCCGGACATCGTGAGCTCGATCTTGGCCGGGAGGGCGGCCATTCGAAGCGCCGCGTGTTGCATGTGCAAGACGTGACAGGGAAGGAGATTGAGGAGACTTTGCTGCGTGAGCTGGGTCGGCAGTCACAGGTCGAGCTTTTAGAAAATCACATGGCGGTGGATTTGATCACCGCGGCCAAGCTCGGCTTCGCCGCAGAAGACCGCTGTCTTGGCGTTTACATGCTGGACGAAAAAAAAGGAGAAGTAGAAACGATCCGTTCGGATCGAATCGTGCTCGCGACCGGCGGTTGCGGCAAAGTTTATTTGTACACGACGAATCCGGATATCGCGACGGGAGATGGTGTGGCGATGGCGTGGCGAGCGGGCGCCGAGATCGCGAACATGGAATTCATTCAATTTCATCCAACCTGTCTTTTTCACGCCCAGGCCAAATCGTTTCTAATTTCGGAAGCCGTGCGTGGCGAAGGCGGAATCTTGCGCAACAATCGAGGCGAAGATTTTATGAAACGCTATGACGCGCGTGGCTCGCTCGCGCCGCGCGATATCGTGGCGCGTGCGATCGACGCGGAGATCAAGCGCTCCGGCGCGAAGTGCGTGTTTCTAGATATCACGCACAAATCGCCGGAATTTATTCGCGAGCGGTTCCCGCACATTTACGAGACATGCCTGCGGTTTGGCATCGACATGTCGAAGCAGCCGATTCCAGTCGTGCCGGCGGCGCATTATCAATGCGGTGGAATCAAAACGGACATGAATGGCGCAACGAGTTTGCCGGGGTTGTATGCGATTGGTGAAGTGGCGTGCACCGGGTTGCACGGAGCAAATCGTCTGGCGAGCAACTCCCTGCTGGAAGGTCTCGTGGTGGCGCATCGCGCGGCGGCGGCCTGCATGCGCGCACGATCGAGTTCAAGGCAAAGAATTTTGTTGCCCGAATGGAAATCGGGAAATGTGCAGGACGTTGATGAACTGGTCGTGATTTATCACAATTGGGACGAGATCAGACGTCTGATGTGGGATTACGTGGGAATTGTGCGAACCGACAAGCGGCTGCAGCGCGCGAGCGCGCGATTGCGAAATCTTCAGCGGGAAATTCGCGAGTTCTATTGGAATTTCAAAATATCCGTGGACCTGCTCGAACTGCGTAATCTCGCAACGGTGGCAGCGTTGATTGTCGATTCTGCGTTGAGTCGAAAAGAGAGCCGTGGTCTCCATTACACGCTGGATTATCCCGAGACGGACGATCGACAATTCAAAGGCGAGACGGTGCTCAGCCGCGGTTGAACCCCGGATCGCAGTGTGTGGTCCGGCCGGTTGCGCATCGAAAATTCGTCTTGCCTAAAAGCAAGTGATCAGATAAAGGGTGGCGGTAACTTCTGCATGAAGAGACTTTTTGCGGCTTGTCTGACTCTAGCGGTAGCTGCTGCAGCTAGAGCCGACGAACAATCCACGTCGCCCTACGCGACGGCGGCAGACTTTGCCAAATATGCAATGAAACTGCGCGAGCAGGCATTGCTTAAAGTTGAGCCGCAAGTCTTTGTCCCAACAAGTTCACGCCCTGCGATGCAACGTTTCCAATGGAAAACGAATATCGTGACCACGGTGTTTTGGGTTGGAGAACAAGCCGGAGGTAACAATCCGGTGCCCAATTACAGAAGTTCCTGGGACGCGAATTGGACAGCCAATTACGGCGGATTTGACAATCCCGAGTCGTCGGCGCGGCGGAGCTATATTCCGGTGGCGTTTATCCCGCGCCAGAATCCCTTCTATTGTGCGCTGCCGTACAACGATGTCACGCACGGCCAGTTTAAACCGGAAGCGCCGCTTGTTATCCCATGGTTCAAACAGGCCTACACGGGGCCTGGCCAATCAGTGTGCAAAGATCGCTGGATCGCTATTCGAAAGGGGAATCGTAATTGCTACGCGCAATGGGAAGATTGCGGCCCCTTTCGCACGGATCACTTCCAATATGTGTTCCAAAATGAACGGCCAAAGCCAAATCTGAACCATGGAGCCGGCCTGGATGTTTCCCCGGCCGTGCGCGATTACCTCGGACTCGCGCCAACTGACGTGACCGATTGGCAATTTATCGAAGTTCGCGATGTGCCTCCGGGTCCATGGCGGAGCTACGGCGAAAATAATCACTTCGTCATTGCCCGCCGCCAAACCGAGCAGCGTTTGGCTGAACGAAGTTCCGGTGCAGCGAAGAAGTAGCACTTCTACCTGGCCTATCTGCCTGGTGAAGATGCCGGAGACGGTGGTGGTGACGGCGATGGAGCGATAGCTGTCGGAACGCTCTCGCCCATCCGCAGCGAGGCATGTGGCGGTTGAGCTACCGCCATGCGAATCAGCTCCGATACAGTGACGAATTTGAATCCCTTTGCCTCGAGCGCATCGAAAGTAGAAGGCATGGCTTCGATTGTACCCGGGTGAATGTCGTGAGCTAACACGATCGAGCCGGGCCGAGTCTCATTAAGAATGCGAGTGCGAACCACAGCCGGACCGGGTCGCTTCCAGTCATTCGGATCGACGTCCCAAAGAATGATCTGATATCCGAATTCATCGTGGATCCAATGTTTCTCGCGTGCCGTGATCGATCCGTAGGGTGGCCGGAGCAAAGTCGGACGCATGCCAGTGGCGTTCTTAATTCCGTCGTCAGTTCGCCGCAGTTGGCCCCGAACGGCTTCCTCCGACATCTTGGCTAAATTGGGATGCGACCAGCTGTGGTTTCCAATTTCGTGACCTTCCCGGGCAGCCCGTGCAACAATCTCAGGATGTTCCGCGACGTTCTCGCCGATTACAAAGAAAGTTGCCTTAATGTGGTGAGCGGCTAGCAAATCGAGCAGCTTCGGGGTAAGCGCTGCGCTTGGCCCATCGTCAAAGGTCATCGCTATGTAAGGGCCGTCCACATGGACTGAGCTGAACGTGATACTCGACTCAACCGCGGGGCCCCGGTTATCACGCGCCGCGTCATGCGCTGGAACTGCTGACTCCGCTCGAACCTCATGTACGATCAGTCCGGCGAGACAAAAGAGCAGCAGACGGCAAACAGACATAAGGGCGATAGGGAGCAAACTGAATGCGTGTATCTAGCAGAGGCGGCCAGTTACGCAGGACGCGGCCACAGAAGATGGCAGGCTGACGAATATCACAGTAGATTTGCGCGTTACCGCAAACAATCGATGTGCATTCAACCTTTGCGCAATTTCTCTAGTAGCGCGATGAATGCGGCCGGCCCGTCGGGGAAATAGCCATCGTATTGCCAGACCTTTCGGCCATCGCCATTGAGCACGACGATAGTGGGAAATCCTTGAACTTGGTACTGGTGCGCGAGCTCTTGATTCTGCTTTCTCAGTTCGGTGCTTTGGGGCTTGGACCGTGGGAAATCGAGTTCCACGAGCACGAGATTCTCACGTGCGTAATCTTTAAACTGAGATTGCGATAGAATTTCCCTGTCGAACTTTTTGCACCAGCCGCACCAGTCCGAGCCAGTGAAATCGAGCAGTAGAAATTTATTGTTCGCCTTCGCCTCTTGCTGGGCTTTCTGGTAATTACTTAGCCAGCCGGACGACTCGGCGCGAGCCAGCGGCGCAGCGAGAAAAACAGACGCTGCGGCAGCAAAAAGAGTCAAACGATGATTTTTCACGCCGCCAACTTCAACCAGATTGCAGCCCGGCGCAAGAGCGGTACAACGCACCGTCGGTGCGGGAATTATTCCGCTGGCTGTGTCCGCAGATAGCCCGGCGCACGAACGCCGGGCTATTGAACGGATTTGAGATCTAATGCAGATGCTTCGAGACAAGCTTGGTCATCTCGAACATGCTCACCTGGCTCTTACCATTAAATACCGGCCTTAGTGAGTCATCGGCGTTGATCATGGTTCTTTTCTTCTTATCCTGGCAACCGTGCTTCTTGATGTAGTTCCAAAGCTTTTTGGTAAGCTCGGAGCGTGGTAGCGGCTGCGACCCGACGATGGCAGAAAGCTTATCGTCAGGTTGAACCGGTCTCATGAAGGCGGGATTCGGTTTGCGCTTGGAAGGTTTCTTTTTGGTTTTCGGCATGGACGCTGATTAACGTTTCCCTCGCAAGAGAGCAATACTAATTTTGAGCAAACCAAAAAAATATTACTAGGCCGCCCGACGGACGGCCAGGGCCGCCATATCATCTGGCAGAGGGTCCCCGGCGTTATCTGGCGCTACTTGAGTTAGTATTCCCTTGAGCAGCGCCTCGGCACTGGGCGCGGAGTGATCCAGCATTTTCTCCAAGCGTTGCGGAGTCAGACGGCGCCGTTCGTCTTTCGCCGAGCCAAACAGACCATCTGTATAGAGAAGAAAAGCGTCCCCTGCTTCAAAGCCGATGACGGTTTCCGTAAATTCGGGACGTTCGATTAAACCCAATGGCGGCGCGATCGAGGCAATTGACTCCGTCGCGCCGTTGTCGCGGATGACCAGCAACGGTGGGTGACCCGCGCCCACGACGCTCGCGTGTCCGCTCGCGGGATCGAGGGCGACACACATCGCCGTCATAAAAGAGCGTGCGCCAAAAATACTGCGGAAATCACTGTTCACCCTTTCCATTACCGTGGCTGGCGCGTCATGTTCCACGCTGCCATGATGAAAAAGGAGTTTCGCTAACGTGGTAAGCAACGCGGCAGCGGCCCCGTGGCCGGTGCCATCTGCGATCCAAAACAAAATCCGGCTGTCCTTCATAGGTAACCAGCCGTAGATATCACCGCCCACCTGGATTACAGGGCGATAACAGGTGGCAACTTGCCAACCGGGCAACGGCGGCGGCTTTTGCGGAATCAGTGATTGTTGCGTCAAACGCGCAGCGGCCAGATCGCGCTCGAGATTGCGACGCCATTCTTCGAGCTCATCATTTTGCCGCTCTAATTGGCGTCGCATGGAGCGCAGGCGAAGCTGGGTCTCAATTCGTGCCAGCAACACCGCGGCATTGATTGGCTTGGTCACAAAATCATCCGCGCCAGCTTGCAAACAAGAAACCTCGCTTTCTTCACTCCCGTGCCCAGTCAACATAATCGTGGGAATCTGTGCGACTGCCGGATCGGCATCCGAGCGAAGGCGTCTTAGAACCTCGGCGCCGTTTAGCCCCGGCATATCGAAATCAAGAAGAAGAAGTGAAGGCGGTTTGGCGTGAATTAGTTGTAACGCTTTGGCCCCGTCCTCGCACTCGCGGCAGTCGTGACCAGCGGACGCCAGAAGTTGTGCCAGGATCTTTCGACTTATGGCATCGTCGTCCACGACCAAAATCTGTGCATGGGAGTTGTTCGACATCTTTCTTTGGATTCGGATGAAAACCGGTCCGTCATTGTATTCAGGTCAATCTTTACCGAAGCGCCTCCAGGGCTTGCGGCGAAAAAAGATTTAGTGATTGGCAATGAGTTGGACTGCGGATAGGATTGTAACAGCATTTTCAATTATGAAATTCTCACTGTCGCTTGCCCTACTCACGACCTTCTTCCTCGCCTCATGCAGTGAAGAACCGCCGCAACCCACCCGCCATCGCGTCGCCAATTATCCGCCAAGCCGTACCGAGGAATATCCGCCGCCGCAACAGCCATTCAATCCCAATGGGCCCGTTCAGCCGACGGGGACGCCGCAGACGGAGACCGCAGCCTCGCCTCCTCCAACGGCGGCGCCGACAAAAGTCGCCAAGGGAGATTATCCGTACGGAATACCCGTTCCTGGCAAACCTCATCTGGTGGAAAGTCCTTATTCGCCTGGCAAGTACGTCGATGTGGAAGGGTTTCCGCCGGGAACAGAAGTAAAAGATCCCTACACAGATAAAATTTTTCTTGTTCCGTAATTTTGCCAATGCTCGTCGCACTGGCAAAGTTCAGCTAAAAAATCGTCGGATTTTTGGCCTTGAGGGAGCGAAGCTGGACAACCGCGTCTTATATCCGATGCTGATCATCGCGCGCGGATGAAGCGTTCGCTTCGGGAAAAATTTCACACTTGTCTATGGAATTACGAATCAAACGGGCATCTCGAATTGATATCGAAATTACCGTACCGGGCGACAAAAGCATTTCGCACCGCGCAGTTATCATTGCGGCCTTGTCGAATGGTGTATGCACCCTGCGTGGTTTTCTCCCGAGCGAAGATTGCATGCATACAGTCAATGCCATGCGCGCTCTGGGTATTAAGATCGAGCAGCCCCAGCCCGACACGCTGATCGTCCATGGGAAAAGGCGCGTCCTTGCACCGCCTAAAAAGGAAATCGATTGCGGAAATTCTGGCACGACCATGCGACTTCTCGCTGGGCTACTTGCCGGACAGACATTTGAGAGCCGCCTCGTCGGCGATGCGGGACTCTCGCGACGTCCTATGAACCGCGTGATCGCGCCGCTTTGCGAGATGGGTGCAAATATTCTCGCAGAGGGGCCGGAACAGACGCCACCGCTTCGCATCCGTGGCGGCTCCTTGCGTGGAATTCACTATCGGCTGCCCATTGCGAGCTCGCAGGTTAAGAGTGCTTTGCTGCTGGCGGGCCTTTTCGCCAAGGGCAAGACGACTGTCGAGGAACCATCACCGACGCGAAACCATACGGAGATGATGTTTAATTATTTTCTCGTTAGCACGGCAAAGGATGGCGAGGGGAGCGTCACTGTCTTCGGCGAGCAGGTGCCGGAGTCTCGCGACTTTACAATTCCGGGCGATATTTCCTCGGCAGCCTTTTGGCTGGTCGCCGCGGCGGCGCAACCGCGAGGTCATCTGCTTGTGCGCGAAGTTGGCCTAAACGATACTAGAACGGCCTTACTCGGCGTGTTGCTCCGAATGGGCGCGCAAGTGCGCGAGGCGATTGAAGAGGTCGATCAACTTGAACCGCGCGGAATCGTTGAGGTCACGGGGGTCCCGCTTAAAGGCACCGTTATCCAAGGCAGAGAAGTGCCGCAGCTCATTGACGAACTGCCGATCCTCGCAGTCGCAGGCGCCCTGGCAAATGGTAAAACGATTATTCGGCATGCACAGGAGTTGCGTGTGAAAGAATCCGATCGCATTGCCGTTATCGCGCGCAATCTGCGCACTATGGGCGCGCAGGTCACGGAAATGAACGATGGCCTCGAAATTCATGGTCCGGCTCCTCTGCATGGGGCGCGCGTAGCAAGTTTCGGCGATCATCGCGTTGCGATGGCATTTGCCATAGCGGGTCTGTTCGCTGACGGGGAAACTATCGTTCAGGATGCCGAGTGCATTCGTGAGTCTTATCCGGGATTTGAAGCCGTCCTGGAGGAGTTCACCAATCCGAAACGGATGCAGATAAGCACGCCTGTGATCGGTTCGCTTACTCCTGCCCCGGTCGAGGAAGCCTAATTCGCAGGCCACATAGGTCACATCCGCCTTATGAGTCGCATTGCGTCGCCATGAAAACGATGGCTAAATTTGCCTCGCGTCATGCAGCCCGCCCAGCAATCTTCCCATCGCGTCGTTGCCATTGATGGGCCTGCCGCCTCCGGGAAAAGCAGCGTCGCGCGTGAGCTTGCTCGTCGGCTTAGCTTTGCCTATGTCAATTCGGGGGCGATTTATCGAGCGATCACCTGGCATATCCTGCAAAAGGGAATAGATGTGGGAGAAAGCGATCGCGTTGCGCACGCTGTCGAATCTGCCCAGATCACTTGCTGCCTCCGAGATAACGAGTCGCGCATCTTTATTGATAATATCGATCCGAGCGATTACTTGCGCGACGATCGCGTAAACGAAAATGTTTCCCGCGTCAGCAGGATTCCGCGAGTCCGTGAAATTGTCGTCGAGAAAATGCGCGAGCACGCACCGGGTCGCGACTTGGTTATTGAAGGCCGGGATATCGGCTCGGTCGTTTTTCCAGACACTGCCTACAAATTTTACGTAGATGCTTCACCTGACGTGCGTCTGCGCCGCCGTGCAGCGCAGGGGCAACGCGATGAAATTACGATCCGTGACCACGCCGATTCCTCGCGGCCTGTGTCGCCGCTCATCGTCGCCAAAGACGCCTACATGATCGATACGTCGCACTTAACAATCGAACAGGTTGTCAACGAGATCATCGGACGGCTGGAACAAAACGGCCTCCATCCTTCCGGCGCCTGATTTCCGCTTTTCCGCCGTTTCGATACTCGACGCCTTAGCGCTTTAACGATGAACGTCTATTACTGGCTTGGTTACAATTTTTCCCGCCTGGTTGGCCGATTTTTTTTTAGTCTTCGCGTAATTCATCGGGAGCGCATGATTCAAAGCGGTCCCGTGATTCTCGCGATGAACCACCAGAGTTATCTCGATCCGCCCCTCGCGGGCATTACATGCGATCGCGCGATTTATTTTCTGGCGCGGCGAACGTTGATGGACGTGCCGTTGCTTGGTTGGTTTTTGCCCAAGCTGAATGTGATCCCAGTTAATCAGGAGGGAATCGACCGCAGCGCCATTAAGGCCCTTATCCGCGTCCTCAAGTCCGGGAATGCGGCGCTCGTTTTTCCGGAAGGCTCACGGACGCTCGATGGCAGCTTGCAGCCCGCCGAGCCGGGATTGGGGCTCGTAATTGCAAAGACGCTCGCCCCGGTTTTACCGATGCGGATCTTCGGTGCCCATGAAGCTTTGCCGCGTGGCGGCGGCGGTTTGCACTTTGCGCCAATCACCATCGTTATTGGAGAACCGATTTTTTTTACGGCGGCCGAGGTCGAATCGCCAGAGAAAAATCTCTACAGACGACTAAGCCAGCGCGTCATGGATGCAATTGCGGCACTAGAGCTGACGTGATCGGATTTGCGCGCGCAAGATCGACATCGATACTTCAAGTGTGAACTCGGCACAGCCGCCTCGCGAAAGATTTCGATCGTCCCGAGTTCCAAAGAGCGCTGTTGTGCTGATGCTTATAATCGTCGGATCAATCGCGCTGTTGGCCATTTACGCTAATATTCAGCGTCTTCGACGTGACCGGGTGGAAACGGTCATCGTGAAACCGGCAACTTCACCAACGGCGCCGGCGCATTAACTTTCGTTTGATCGGCTGCGGTCCTTTGTTTCCCTCTTTCGAATAACGAAAACGAATCGCGGTTTCGCCATCCGCGCGATCGCATTGACTCGCGCTTGAAGGCGTGCTCGCTTATTTGCTTAATTCGAACAACAAGAACCAATCACACTACCAATCCTGAGATGAAAAACCCGTTTGCGCTGCCGCTGATCATTGCCTTGGCCACATTTTGTGCCTGCCAAAAGCACACAACCGAGGAAGAAATAAGAGCCATGGTCAAGCGGGAGGTGCAGCAACAATTGGCTGCGGAGCAGGAGGCCCAGAAGCAACAACAGATCGAGCGGCGCCAAGCCTGGCTCGAGACCCGCAAGAAGGCGTTGGAGAAAAGAAAATCAGGCCGAACGGATGCGGCGCCAGGTTCCCCACCGGGAGACTTCGCCATTCCGCCTATCCCTGGGCGCGCCGGGGTTCCGCCGCGTGGTCTTCGGCACAGTCGTTTTGCGACACCATCATCTTTGCCGGAGGCGCCAGGCGTTTCGGAAACGTCCGCGAGTCCTTCAGGAACGCCCGGCAATTCGGAGTCGACATCGTCTTCGCCGGCGTCTGATCAGTCGGAAAGTGCTTCGCCCGCACCATCGCCAACATCTTCCGATGGAACGCCGCAGTAGCGGTGCGGTCGCGTAGTGAAGTATTGGCGACTTCGCTTCGCTCGGGATGGCCCGGTGTAGGAATCCGCCAACTTCACTCAATAAGCATTACTCCAACACTCCAACCTCCGATCGCTGCGCCGCGAGTTGTCGCGCGTATTCGAGGGTGTCGATGGAATCGACATTTTTGTCGCGCCGGATCGCTTTGATTCTGGGAAAGCGCAGCGCGAGTCCACTGGCGTGGCGCGCACTCGGCTGGATTGAGTTGAATGCGACCTTGAGCACAATGTCCGGTTTCACTTCACGGTATCGACCATGATCCGCGATCGTGTTCTGTTTGAAGTGCTCGGTTAACTCCGCAATCTCCGCGTCAGTCAGTCCGCTGTAGGCTTTGCCGATCGGCAAGAGCTCGCCCGTTGTTTCGTCGCGCACCGCGAATGTGTAATCACTCAGCACATCATTGCGTTTGCCATGGCCAAGCTCGGCGGCGACGACCACTACATCGAGCGTTGCCAGCTCTTTCTTGAGCTTAAACCAAAACATCCCACGGGTGCCCGGTAAATAAGCGCTCTGCGGGTCTTTGATCATAAGACCTTCGTTCAAGCGCCGCCGAGCCTGTTGGAAAGTTTGCTCGATCTCACTCGCGGAATGCGCTGACATTACTTCTGCTATCTGAAATTGTGGCGGTAATCGCAACCCCCCGAGCCCTCCGCGCCGCTCGCGCAGCGGAGTTTTCAGCAACGAGCGTCCGTTCAGCCAAAGAAGATCAAAGATGATAAAAGCGACCGGCACATCTGCCGCGACACCATCGAACAAATCCGCGCCATCATTTTTGCGACCGAGCCGCTTTTGCAGATCGAAGAAGGTGAGTCTGCGACCTTGTTCATAGGCGATAATTTCACCATCCACGATCAGCTCTTTCTCGAAGTTCCTTGCTTGCCTCGCCAGTTCTGGAAATTGATCGGTGATGCGCCGCAAATCGCGCGAGAAAATTTCGACCCGTTGTCCGCTGCGATGAAGCTGCGCACGGATACCGTCGAATTTGTCTTCCACATAAACCGTAGCCCCGCTGCCTGCCGCGCCATAGGTCGCCGCGGCGACCGAAAGCAGTTGGGCCGCAGGATCCTTCCCTTCGACGAACCGTTTCCACACTGCTTCTGCCGTTGGTTCGGGAGTCGCCAGCATGCACTTGATCGGACGAAAGATCGATAATTCCGCACGGTGCAATTCTTTTCGTGAAGCAAGCATTGCAGTGGCGCCGATATCGCCCAGAAGCATGTGGGCTTCCTTCACTTGATCCAGTGGCATCTCGAAGGCGTGGGCGATTGCTTCTTCCACGAGCCCCTCCAGCAAGCCGATGCGCAAGTCTCCCGTGAGAATCTTGACCACGTACTGAGCTTCACGCGCGGACAGTCTGGCAAAGCGTGATCGCAGCAACTCGGTCTTCGCAATGGAGCCACGGGTTCGATGCAATGCAGCGAAGAAATTGCGCGATTCTCCGAGCGCGAACGGCTCGGGGTTAGTGCGCCCCTCCAGGGCTTCGAAGGCAGTTTTGCCGGCGTCTCCGTGCCCGTGGGCAATGCGGTGGAACTCTGTGTCGCTCAATTTCGCCGCTGCCATCATTGCGCGGTAGATGATTGCTCCTCCCACTTGCAATGTGCGGAGATCGCTCTGCGCAAAAGCGCGCCCTGTAAAGTAAATCGCCGCGATGGGAAGCTGTTCTTGATCGAGTGTCCGCAAATAATCGGCAAGCAAACGCACTTTCTGCAGTTTTGCGGCAGTGGCGCCGATTCTTTCGCCGACCTCGGCGAACGCAAAGAATTCCGATTCGGATTGAGAAGCGCGGACTTGTTGCCCGCTCTGTCCGGCATTTCCCCGGACAACTTCACCGCGCGTTTTGGCAGAGGCTGCCGGTAACATGCCCGCGCTCCCCAAGCTCAGCTCCATTTGATTTTCTTCCGTGAGCGCCCAGGCCTCGATGCCGCGTTCGCGCAAATCGCGCGCAAACTCGCCGGCGAAACCATGGAGGGTGAACACGCGCCTGGGCTGTACAAGATCGACATAGCGAACCAGGTCGTTGTAATCAGCGTGGTCCGAGAGAGGAAAAGCGGCATCAACCTGATAGCGATAGACTGCGTTGGGATCAGTCGCCCAGCCACTGATCATCGCAACACGTTTGTGGGGAATTTTTTCCATCATACGCGATCGATTTGCGCTGGGTGGGCAGATAAGAACTTTTCCCGCGACATCATTCACGTTGTAGCGCACGTATTTACAGAACGATTGGCCGAGCTGCTCGTAGATACGAGTCATCTGATAGACGGAGCCGTGCAGCATGGGCGTTAATCCTGCTCCGTCGAGGGAGCACAATATCTCCTGCGCCTTGCCTAACGAGTAGCCGAGGAGCACTGGCACCTGGCCATCGTCGATTGCTTGGCGGCAGAAAGTGACGATTTGGTCGATAACTTGTTCCATTGGCGGAAATCGATAGCGCGGCAGGCCAAAAGTCGTCTCCATGATGAGTGTGTCGGCCTGGCGCCATTCCGCGCGCTCGGCGGATCTCCCGGGACGCAGTTTGAAATCTCCCGTATAAAGCAGCGTCTCGTCTCTCGCGAAAAGAAAAAATTGTGCCGAACCGAAAATGTGGCCGGCGGGCAACAACGTTACGTCGACATTGTGCACTGTTCTCCGTTCGTCAAACGCCAATGCATGTTCTATGCGTGTCCCCGGTAGACCCGCCCGCATCAACCGAGCGGTGCGCTCCGAAACGATGATCTCATCATGTGGCGCGATGTGGTCGCTATGCGCGTGGGAGACGAATGCGAAACGCTTAGCGTCCCACGGGTCGAGCCACAAGTCCTGGTGCGACAAGTAAACGCCGCGGTCATATCGAACGTCGATCACGTTGAAAATCTAGGCGGGAAACAGGGCAAGCGAAACCATGGGACTGATGCGTCCCATACGACGTATATTGACATGCGGCGCGCGAACCGGTTTCATTACGGGGATGAAATTTAAGGCTGTGGCGGTCGGGTTGATCATTATCGCAAGCGGATTAGCGCGAGCGACGGAAGAACCCAAGATTGTCGAAAAAATGGCGCCGCTTCCAGTGGCGTTGAGCAAAGATTTCCAGTTTCGAAAAACGAAACTTTTCTTTTTAAGTGAAAAAGCACCCGTACAAGCGCAGGCGCGACAGACAAGCACCCTCAAACCGGGAGCGCTTTCAGGCGGCGGTAGTACAGCGTCTTCTCAGAAGACGGCGACCCTTCAAGATGCGCCTATCACATTTGAGCGGCAATACCGGCTCTTCGGCGCCGTGACTGGGGTGGATACGCGCCAACATTTCGGCGATTACTTCGATTTCTTTTGGCGGGCCAAGCGGTCCGCCGATCTCACAGTGCGCCTGGAGTATCGCCAGGAGAAATTGCACGAACACGTCCAGGCACAGGAGATTTCCTACCGAAACGTGCGGGGCACTCATAAAACGGAATTCAAAGTCATCGGTGATGATTACCTTGATGACGGGCGAGTGATTGCCTGGCGATGTTTGTTAGTCGAAAACGGGAGGATCGTGGCGGAAAACCGCTCCTACATGTGGGAGCAGCATCAGATTGGCTCTTTTTGAGATATGCGGCTTTCTGAGTTTTCCATTTCGAATCAATTCCTAGAGGTTTTCGTGAGGTGGAAGGTTTGACAGCGTGCCTCCCGGTCTTGTATCTTATAGAGAGAAAACGTGGAGTCATCGATTCAAGTAGGGGTAAACGGTCCAACCGTTTGGGTGAAAGTAGAGGGAAAAGGTAGTTTCCTGAACAGCGGCAACCTGAAGGAATTCGCTCGCGAAATGTTGGACCGCGGTTATCGCGAGTTTGTCGTTGATCTGGCGGATTGCGCCATGATGGATTCCACATTCATGGGAACAATGGCCAGCGTGGCGTTGCGCCTGAAGGAACTCGGTCGAGGTCATCTTCACGTCGTCCACTGCCGGAATCGCAGCCGGGAGCTCCTTTCCGGGCTGGGCCTGGATCAGATATTCGATATTCGTGCCGATGGCACGACTGCGCCCGAATGTGAGGCGCTCGATCGCGCGTCCAAAGATCTATCGCGAGAGAGCAAAAAACAGGAGCAAACGGAAACGATGCTGGAAGCGCATGAAGCCCTTTGTGAAGCGGCGCCCGAGAATCTTTTTCGCTTTAAGGACGTTCTCGATTATCTAAAACAAGACCTTCATCACGAGACGTCTTCGAAGTAAGCTGGCCCTACATCATGTGGCCGACTCTTCTCTTCGGACTGCTTCTTGCGTCTGTGGCTGGTTGGATTTTCACCGCCTACTACCAGGCGCGGCGAATTCGAAGTCTGGAACGCTCCCATGAAGAAATTCAGGTCGAAGAAACGCTCGTTTTCGATTTCCTGCACGGGCTTGGCGAGGCTTTCAGGGAAACGATTCGGCCTCAAGAACTGCATCGGCTCATCGTCGAAGGCGCAACACGTATCCTCGACGCACACGGAGGCGCCCTTTATGTGACTGACCGTACAGGCGGCAGACTGACTCCTGCCTTTATTTCAAAGGGGTGCCCGCCGTTAGTCGATGTTCCGCCAAATATTTTGCAGCAAGCAGCCGCCACGCCTATTGCCCTGGAAAGTTATCTGCGGCTGCATTCGGTTACTCCGGGCGAGGGGATGCTCGGACACGTGTGGCAAACCGGGCAACCCATTTGCTTCACCGAGCTCTCACAGGCGCCGGAGTTGGCGAAATTACATGGCAGCGCTTTCGGCACTGCGTCGGTGATGGCCGCACCGCTACGGTACGGAAATCAAGACCTCGGTGTTCTCGCTCTCGCCAATGGTCCCACGGGTGCGCTATTTTCGCAGGCCGATTTTGTCGTTTTTAAATCGATCGCCGAACAGTCAGCCTTTGCTCTCTACAACGCCATTATTTACTCGATGGCGAACGAAAAAAAGCGGCTCGATCACGACCTGGAAATCGCACGGGATATTCAGCGTATTTTGCTTCCAGCCGAAGCACCGGCCATAAACGGATTTCAGATTAGCGGCATTAATGTGCCTGCGCGTCAGGTGAGCGGCGATTACTTCGACTACATCCGCGTTGATGACAAACGGCTCGGCGTAGCAATCGCAGATGTTTCGGGTAAAGGCGTTCCCGCCTCGCTTATCATGGCAATTTGCCGCAGCGTGTTGCGTGCTGAGGCAGCGCGAAACCCATCTCCGGCAGATGTATTACGAAAGGTGAACCGGCAACTTTATCCCGATATTAAGGAAGACATGTTCATTAGCATGGCCTATCTCATTCTGAATCATCAGAGCGATGGTGCTGGCGTCACGCTCGCGCGCGCAGGGCACGACGCGCCCTTGCTCTACAAGCGACAGTCGCAAACTGTTACGCCAATAAAATCGCCGGGAATGGTCGTGGGAATTGACAGTGGAAGTGTGTTCGATAGGCTGACTGCCGATTTCGCCGTTCCGCTCGAGCGCGAGGATTGCCTGGTTCTCTATACTGACGGCGTGACCGAAGCGCTCAATACTGAGGGCGATGAATTCGGCTTTGATCGTATGGCTCAATCGGTTCGCGCAAGCGCTACCGATGGTGCGCAGGCGATTGTAAGGAGAGTCATCGAGGACGTGCGCAATTTTACCGGTTCCCTTCCACAAAATGACGACATCACTTTGATTGCCATCCGCAAGACATGAAAAAGCCTTCTGCTACCGCACAAAACAAAGAAACCGAACGATCGGCAGCGATATCTTCATCTGCTGCACCTGCCGCAACGGATCGAAGCGAGGCGGAAGACCCAACTGCCAGCTTGCAAGCCGATCTTGACAGGTTTCGTGATCTCGCGCTGCGCAGTCAGGCCGATTTCGAGAATTACAAAAAGCGCTGTGCGCGCGAAAAAGAAGAGGCGATCAAATACGCGAGTAGCTCGTTACTTGAGCGGCTGGTGGCAATTATTGATAATTTTGAGCTTGGTCTGGAAGCTGCCAAAGGAGAAAGCGAACTGTCTCCAGTGTATTCCGGAATGACTCTCGTTCTCAAACAACTCCACGATTTCCTGGCCGAGAACGGACTGCAGCCAATCGAGGCAGAAGGCAAAAGATTCGATCCAAACCTGCACCAAGCAATTGCGCATGAGCCGAACAATCAATTTCCCGAGGGGATTGTCCTGCGCCAGACTCGCCGCGGTTATCGGTTTAGGGACCGCTTGCTGCGGCCCTCGAGTGTGGTCGTTTCAAGCGGACCGGGAAAATAAGTGAGGCGTCTTGCCTGCCTCGCCCATTAGTTCCATAGGTCACATAGGACTTAATTCGTTACATGGCCACGAAGAAACGCGACTATTACGAAGTGCTGGGCCTCGGGCGAAACGTCGCCGACGAGGAGATCAAGCGCGCTTATCGCAAGCTCGCGGTGAAGTTTCATCCGGACAAAAATCCAGAGGATCCGCATGCGGAAGAGAAATTTAAGGAGCTAGGGGAGGCTTATGATGTTCTCATGGACCCCGATAAGCGTGCCGCCTACGATCGTTTCGGCCACGCCGCCTTTGCCCAGGGGGGCGCCGGTTTTGGCGGGGGTTTCCATGATCCGTTCGACATTTTCCGCGAAGTCTTCGGTCAGGGCGGATTTGGTGGGGGAATTTTCGAGACGTTTTTTGGAGGCGCCGGCCCGCGCACGGAAGATCCGCAACGCGGGTCGGATTTGCGTTACGATATGCAGATCAAGCTGGAGGAAGCGGCTTTTGGAGCTGAAAAAGAGATCGAAATCGAAAAGCTTGACACCTGCGATAAATGCCACGGCAGCGGCGCTGAGCCAGGTTCGCGTACCGTTAGTTGTCCCACCTGCGGCGGACGTGGCCAGGTGATCAGTTCGCGCGGATTTTTTCACATTTCGCAGACGTGTCCCCGGTGTCGCGGCGCCGGCAAAATCATCGAGAAACCGTGCCGGCACTGCCACGGCGATGGACGCGTGGAAAAACTAAGCCGTGTTAAATTGAAAATTCCGCTTGGCATCGGGGAAAGCTCGCGACTGCGTTCGGCGCACAATGGCGAGGCCGGCATTCGTGGCGGCCCGCCCGGTGATCTTTACGTGGTCATTCATATCAAGGAGCACAAAATCTTTCAGCGCGACGCCGATAATCTTTATTGCGAGGTGCCCATCCCTTTTTCAATCGCTGCCTTGGGCGGCGACGTTGACGTTCCAACACTGGAAGGTAAAGCGCATCTGAAAGTGCCAGCCGGCACGCAAAGCGGACAGATGTTTAAACTGCGCGGGAAAGGAATCATGAACATCAACGGACGCGACCGTGGCGATCTGCTTGCGCGTTTGATTGTCGAAGTACCGTCCCGCCTAAACGCAGAACAGCGTCGCAAGCTTGAGGAATTCGCCGCGCTTTGCGGTGAGGAGAACACGCCGCTGCGCAAGAGCTTTTTCGAACGCGCAAAAGAATTTTTCCAGTGATAGGCCGCAAGAATGCCGGACGACGCTGTAAAACTGATCGAATGCCCGCGCGACGCCTGGCAGGGTCTCAAGAGACAGATTCCGACGGAATTGAAAGTACGATACCTGCGCGCGCTCATGAGCGCCGGGTTCAAGCACATCGATGCCGTGAGCTTCGTCTCTCCGAAGACCGTGCCGCAGATGGCCGACAGCGAGAAGGTGCTGGAGCAAATCGACCTGCTCCCCGATATCGAAATCATCGGGATTGTGGTGAACGAGAAAGGCGCGGAGCGCGCGATCACAACTGGAGCGGTGACAACGCTTGGTTATCCCTGCTCGGCCTCGCAGACGTTTCTGCGCAGAAACCAGAACCAGACTCCTGAGGAGTGCTACAAAGTTTTACGATCAATCAAAGCAAGAGCTGACGATTCGGGACTCGATATAGTCGTTTATCTTTCCATGGCATTCGGAAATCCCTATGGCGACCCGTGGGATGAGGACCAGGTGTCCGAGGCAATGAAAAAAATAGTCGAGCTCGGGATACGATCCATCTCGCTCGCGGACACCGTCGGTTTAGCCACCGCCGATCTGATTAACCGTGTGGTGCGATCGGTGACGAACGAATACGCTAATTGCGACATCGGAGTGCACATGCACAGCACACGCAGCGGCGCTTCAGCAAAAGTGCTCGCCGCATATGACGCCGGTTGCCGCCGTTTTGATTCAGTTATTGGTGGGCTTGGTGGATGCCCCTTCGCGCAGGACGCGCTGGTTGGAAACATCCCGACAGAGAGCGTGATCGAGACGCTGCAACAACGCGGTATGGAGCCGTCGATCGGCAAATCGCTGGAGAACGTACTGGCGATGAATTCGGATATAGCGTCCGAGTACCAATAAAGAAAATCGGGGGTTGCTTGCCCCACAGGTCTTATTAGTCCTATAGATCGAATGCGTCATATCGCTCTCTTTCAAATGCCCAAAAGGAAACGCCTCAATGCATCGCTTCTATATCTCGCCCGAGAATTGGAGCCCTGACGCGCTTGCGCTGAGTGGATCGGAAGCTCACCATGCGCGCGATGTTCTGCGCATGAAGCGCCGCGACAAACTCGTTCTTTTCAATGGGCGCGGGCGCGAAATCACCGCGGAAATTGTCGATCTTGGCGACGAAATTCGATTGCAGAAGTTACACGAAGCGAAGACGCCGCCTTTGCGCTGCCGAATTGTTCTCGGACAGGCAATTCCCAAAGGGAAAAACATGGAGTTGATCGTGCAGAAGGCGGTCGAGATCGGCGCGGCCGACATTGCGCCGATCATTTCCGATCGCACTGTTGTGCAGGTCGATTCCGAAAGCGCCGCGCAAAAACCGGCGAAATGGCAGCAGATCGCAGTTGAAGCGGCCAAGCAATGCGGGCAGAACTGGCTGCCGCGCGTGCACGCGCCGAGAAAACTCGCGGAATTTTTTGATGCTGTAGAGGCAGGTGTGTCGCCTGCTGAGTCTCCAGCGTCGCAGCCGACATCCGCCTTAGGCGGACCACTACAGAAAGATATTGCTCGATTCGATCTGCGCCTGATCGGTTCGCTCCAGCCCGACGCGCAGCACTTGAAGAAAATCCTCGCGGATTATTTGAGCGAACACCAACATCGCCCCGAAACCGTATTGATGCTCGTCGGCCCGGAAGGCGATTTCACGCCTGCGGAACTTGCGCTCGCCCGGCGACATGGATGCCAGCCCATCACTCTTGGCCCGATTATTCTGCGGGTGGAAACCGCTGCGATCTATTGCCTGAGTGTCCTCTCCTACGAATTGCTGATGTAGTAGCGCGTGTAGCGGTGCTTTGTGTCAAGCACCGAGCGGTCAGCCAGGCGTATGGCACAAACGCCTCTACAGTGGTCCGAGGAATCTATTCCGCTATCGCCGCTTCTACGGCAGATTCGGTTGGAAGAGCAGGAGGTGGCGCGGTTTCGTCTGGTGGCGCCGGCTGAATTGAAACAATTGTAAATTGAACAGGGCCATGATCGGTGCTGAGCGAGACGGCTTCGCCGGCTTTGCGTCCGAGCAATGCCTGCCCGATGGCCGTTTGATACGAAATGATATGGCGGTCAGGATCGCCATCCCACGCGCCGAGAATGGTGTACGTTTCCTCTTCGCTCGTTTCCGCGCTACGCAGGGTGACGATTGTGCCGATCGAAACATGCGACGCGTCTACATTTTCAAATGAAGTGCCACGCGCGTTGTGCAGCATTTGTTCGAGCTCCGATTTGCGTCGCATCAGGACGCTTTGCATTTGTTTGGCCGCCTTAAATTCAAAATTCTCACTGAGATCGCCATACGACCTTGCCAGCGCGATTTCTTTGGTGTTCTCAGGAATTTTTACTTTCTGGAGCTCTTCGTATTCGGCCTTGCGTCTTTCCAGGCTGCTCCAGGAAACGATTAACTGTGCGGTCTTTTCCTGCGGTTGCGCGCTTGTGATCGTCCCTTCCAACTCTGGATAGACCTTGACGATCCGGGCCAGAAGCGAGCGTTTCGTCAGCTCGTCAAACAGCGGACTTAGTTGCAGCCGCCGCATTGCGTCGCGTGCAGTAGCGACATCAGTTTTCTTAAAAATGTCTCCAATCAATTGCCGGTCTTCAACCAGCGCGCGGTGCAACTTGCTCGCGCGGCCCGGAGCGTTGTGTTGCTCGCGTTCGAGGGTCGCGAAAATCGCGCTGAGCAATTCCGGAGTAATCAGTTCGCTCCAACTCTGGCGTTCGTTACACAACCAGGCCAGCATCTCGCCCGTGGCCGAATGTTCGCGAATGCCTCGTTCAAGCATTGCCCGAAGTTCGGCATGTTGTCCCGCCTCGCTCAAGACGCGCGGAATTTGCGCGACCACGCGACCATGACTCCCTCGCATCAATTGCAAGGCACGTTCCGTCCAGCGAGGGCCGAGCGCGGATGGCAGCGCTTGCAAAACTCTTTTCTCCTTTGCCGCCGGCAATTTCGGCAAGATCGACACCAACCGCTTCTCTTCCTCAAGAATTAATTTCGAGAGGGTCAAACCAATGTGCGTTGTGTGCAGTTGCGGAACGCACCCGAGCAAATCGTCGCGCGCGATGATCAGCTCGAAAGCGAGCTCGGGATGCATCTTCTGATTGCGCACCGCCATGTTCTCGATTGTTGCCACGATTGGCTGTAGTTGTTTTTCAGGCTCTTTGAATTGCTGATGAAATTTTATGAGCTGGTCCAGCGCCGCGATTTGCTCTTTTGGCTGCCGCGCCTTGTTGAACGAAGCGATTAATTCGTCAGTGTGCGACAGACCTTCGCCGCGCAGTCGAATTGGGTCTGTCTTTTTCGAAGGAACGGAAAACGCGCCGCTGGCTTTGAGTAACTTCTTCGTCGATTCCCACCAGCGTTTCCATTCCGCTTCCGTTAATACGTCGCCCACCAGCCATTCACCGATCTGGGCGACCGTTGCCTGCCCATCCAGACTCTCGATAATATTTTGCGTCAAGGCTACAGGTTCTTCCCTGGCAAGTTTTTTGATTGATGCCAGGTCGTTCGCCTTGCGTGCGAGAAAGTGTTGGGGCGCGAGCGGCGTAAGATTTTCCGCCGCGTACTGGACCTGCATGGGATGGGACTTCTTGCTCGCAAAATCAATCACGATCTGATTGAGGAGAAGATTCCATTCGGTTACCCGACCGAACCCCCAGCTCTTGTGCAAACAGTAGGCGCCAGGCTTGAGTTTCTCGAGCTGTTCGGCGCCTTTTGACGTGAGCTTGCCAGCGTCTACGAGTTTTTCCAATTCCGCGTCCATTTTCAGGAGTGCACAAATTACGACGAACGGTCGAGATGGCGAGGAAAAAGTCTATTGGGCGTATGTGTCGAATATGAGCTATGGGATGTATGCGTTTCATGCGACGCAGCGAACGCGACGTGCCGCGTCTGCAATTTGCGATTGCCGCGCCTCTCGTGACGTGAAAACCTCTTCGCCGTGACAACCAGCATTTGGTTTTGGATCGCCTTTCACATCGGCGTCTTCATCGCAATTGGAATCGACCTCATCACGTTCAAGCTTCGCGATCGCGAACTGAGCATGCGCGCAGCGGCGCAAAGGACCGTATTATGGGTGCTCGTATCACTCGGATTTAACGCGCTCGTGTGGCGCCTTAAAGGTCCTCATCATGGCCTCGATTTTTTTACCAGCTATCTGATCGAGTATTCGCTGAGCGTCGATAACATCTTTGTGTTTGTATTGATTTTCGCGCATTTCCGCGTCCCTCCGCTGGCACAACATCGCGTCTTGGTCTGGGGAGTCCTCGGCGCGCTTATCATGCGCGGAATTATGATTGTCTGCGGCATCGCATTGGTGCAGCGGTTTCATTTCGTCCTTTATCTCTTTGGCTTGTTCCTCTTGCTCACTGCGTTGCGAATGTTGTTTCGAAAGCATCCGCCGCGAGATCTTGCGGAGAATTGGGCGATCCGGACGTGCCGCCGCATCTTTCCCATTACCCCCGAATTTCATGACGTACACTTTAAAGTGCGCTTGGATGGCCGCTGGATGTTGACCCCGCTCGCCTTGACCATGATCGTAATCGAGCTGACGGACCTGCTCTTTGCGGTCGATTCGATTCCCGCGGTCTTCGCTATCACGCGTGATCCATTTATTGCCTATACTTCCAATATTTGCGCGGTTCTCGGTTTGCGATCGCTCTACTTTCTGGTGGCCCGCTTGATGGATCGATTCATTTACTTGAGAACGGGGCTCGCGCTCGTGCTCGCTTTTGTCGGGATCAAAATGATTGTCGCGGATTATTTTCCGTTGCCTCGGGCCCTCTCTCTGGGAGTGATTGTGCTTATTCTTGCGGTTACGATAGCGATTTCGATGTTTAAGACACAGAACCGCGTTGCAGCCGAAGACCGAAAATAAAGTGTTGCCTTTACTTCTTAGGATCTGTTTAATTGACGGGAGAACGACATGAAAAAGCTGGTTGTCATCTCGTTATTGCTCGGGCTTGTGGGAAGTTCGTTGGGCGATATTCAAGACCCGCCGTCGAATGATTATGGCCCGACGCGCAAGCTCGGTCGCGGCCTCTCGAATTTTTTCATCGCTCCTGCGGAGATTTTTGTGACCGTAACGACGATTAACACGTACGACGGAAATTCTGCAGCCGCTGGATATGGTGTAGTGCGGGGAGTCGGCCGCTCTGCCACTAGGCACGTGGCCGGCTTGCTTGAGATACTGACATTTCCCTTTCCGGCATGGCGGGAAAGCTACTACCCGATGCTTCCGCCAGATATTCCATACATTCACGCCGGCTATGCGGAATTTCCACCCGAGTTGGGTAACGAATCAAAATATCCCTACGTGCGGGATTATTAGTCGGATTGGGGGCACGTCACCGAAGTATCTCTCGAGCGGCAGTCCGGCGCTCGTTTAATGTACGACTTTTGATTTCGGACTCGATTCAACTTAGATCCTGATCAGGGTTCAACTCCGTGTTGACGGCGCTCAGCGGCGACGCACCCGAGCGCTTCCCCGGTGTGGCCGCCTGCGGGAATCGCGCTGGCCGCGCTACTCGTGTTCGGTTATCGCACGTGGCCGGCGATTTTTCTCGGCGCATTTCTGGTGAATGTCACGACGGCGGGCAACATTGGGACTTCGCTTTGCATCGCCACGGGCAATACGCTGGAAGCGGTTTGCGGCGCCTGGCTGGTGAATCAGTTTGCCGGCGGCACTCGCATCTTTGATCGCGCACAAGACGTTTTCAAATTCGCGCTCGCGGTGATAGTGAGCACGGCGGTTAGCCCAACTTTCGGTGTGACCAGTCTGGCGGTCGGTAGTTTCGCGGACTGGGCGAATTACCGCGCGATCTGGTTGACTTGGTGGCTTGGCGACGCGACGGGCGCTCTCGTGATGGCTCCGTTACTGATCCTCTGGAGTATCGGACCGAGGTGGCGCTTGAATCCGAAGAGACATCTTGAAGTCGGTCTGCTGCTCCTGGTGCTGCTCATGCTCGGTGAAGCGGTCTTCGGTGGATGGTTCCCGATTACTGCAAGAAATTATCCGATCTCATTCATTTGCGGACCGATCGTGATCTGGACTGCATTCCGCTTCTCGCAACGCGAAACGGCGACTGGCATTTTTATTCTTTCAGCTATCGCGATTTGGGGGACGCTGCAGGGCTTTGGGCCGTTCGTGATGGAAACAAAAAACCAGTCGCTCCTTATCGCGCAAACTTCTACGGCCGTGCTGGCCATTACGGCCCTGGCGCTTGCCGCGGGCATGGCGGAGCGGAGGCGCGCTGAGGCGGCTATCGAGCAACAGAAAGCGGCTGTCGAAGCGGCGAATCGGACAAAGGATAATTTTCTGGCCATGCTTTCGCATGAGCTTCGCACGCCACTAACGCCGGTGATTGCCGCGTTGGATGTCCTGGAATCTGTTCCGCCCCAATCTGAAGATTCCAAAGCCTCGCTGGCAATGATTCGCCGCAATGTGGAGTTGGAAAGTCAGCTCATTGACGATCTGCTGGATCTGAGCCGAATCGCGAAAGACAAATTGCAACTGAAGTTCGATCAAATTGATGCGCATCAAGCGATTTCGAACGTGGCCGAAATCTGTAGGATGGAAGCGAACGCCAGAAGACTCCGGGTTTATCTCAACTTGCGGGCGGGCGCTCACCATGTGACGGCGGACGTCACGAAGTTTCAGCAAATCATTTGGAACCTGCTGAAGAACGCGATCAAGTTCACAAACGAAAATGGTGAAATCACGATTTCATCCTCAAATCCTTCGCCGCAAGTTTTGACAATCATTGTGGGGGACACAGG